>Ga0213870_1000112_pt1 | contig 40674 bp, 65 predicted proteins | sample WICALVC2017_Meta_FD_160119 | JGI IMG/M metagenome (GOLD analysis project Ga0213870, IMG submission 160119) | Freshwater microbial communities from subterranean cave lake in Wind Cave National Park, South Dakota, United States - WICALVC2017 | ecosystem: Environmental > Aquatic > Deep subsurface >...
CCCCCACCCCCAACCACCACTCCCCCACCAAGCGTGCTATCGCCCGCCGGGGTGGGGATAGAACAAATGTGCGCTCCCACGTGATAATCGTTATGAGAAAAAAATCAGTGGCATGTGAGTATCATTATCTTTCTCGCACACATGTTCCGAACTTGCGTGCCAGCGATATCCGTCTCGCACGCATGTGCCAGGCGCATACCAAATTTGGTCTAAGTTTAAAAGCATTACCACCTGGACATTTCTAGGGGCGATATTAGAATGGATGTACTAGGGCTACCCAGCTACGACCAGCACGCCTGTACCAAGCGGAAATGGTGGGGTAGCACCCGCCTTTCCCCCATTGAAACAGCTTGCATCAACCCTTATACTGGTAACAGTCGGGCAGGGAGGTGGCAGCGTGAACCAGCAGGACAGGGATATACTCCATACCCGCAATGCCAGTAGGCGCAAGGTAGGCGATGTGCATACAAGTCTAGCGCAATGGCATCAAGGCATTGGGGGCCACGGGTACGTCAAGCTGGGCGTGGCAAAGGGTGTGCGGTTCAACCTGTACTCGGCCCTGTGTCGGCTCAGCGATAGCATCCACAATCCCCAGCCGGTCAAGGCCACAAGGCAGCCAAAGCCTACTCCGCCCACACGCATTGGCATTGGCGGCACTCTGACCCATGAACGGCGTGATGCCCACGGCATCCTATTGCCAACAGCGCAACAGCGTCGCTATGTGGCAGCGCCCAGCACTGCGCCCAGCATTGCTAACCCTTACGGGCTTAAACGGCTGAACATCGGACTTGACGGGAAGCGTATGGATTAGGGCGAGGCTGATTTCTAAATAGCGTGTCACGTTTGCACCCAAACGGCAGCGGATTTTTGAGGAGAATATCATGCGCTACCAGGAAGCAATGGATAAACTCGCAGCATACTTAGAGGTTGAGTACACACGTATGGAACCCGACTGGGCCGACCTTCTAGACACCGCCTTCCAAGCACTAGGGGACTGTCTCAAAGTGGGGTTAGCGGGGGACGAGGGGGAGGAACCAGATGTAAGGGCATGAGCGATGCCCAGCGTTGTATATACATTTCGTGTCAGGCGTGTCATTATATCTAAATACATATAGGATGACACGCTTGCCACGCCCATTTCCAGATACGAAATCGCCCCTTTCATAGCTGGCGTGACATGTTTGACACGAGACCCTTTTTCAGATACAAAATTGACCCCAGTCCGTGTCAAATTCGTCAACGCCTGACACGCCTGCAATAACGGGGTGATTTCCAGATAGCGACGATACCAGCAACGTGTCAGCATGGAGCCTGACGAAAACAGGAATCGTTAGCCCGCTAGGGCAAATCCAAAGCGATTCGAGGGGAGCGATATGCACTACGCCTACGGTGTTTTCTCACAGGGCAATCGCTGGGCGATATGCACTCGCCTGCAAGATGCAAAGTTGCAGTTGCGCGAATTTGGGGGCGGGCAGATACGGCGATTGCCCCGCCATCTCTATGATGAAGGCAATAGCTGGGATGCGCCCACCTTTACCGTGCTCTCCGACAAGATTGCCGAGGGGCAGGGAGAGAAGGTATACTGGTACTAGGGGGTAATATGGCTTGCCCAAAATGTGGGGGCGAGGGCGAAATTATGGGGGCGCTAGGGAATTTAGTCTGGCTTAAGTGTCGGCAATGTGGCTATCACTTTGCGGAATTGCCAGAAGCACTTGAGCACGATACCGAAATGGCGCTGTTGGAAAGGAAGTACGCACATGATTGACGCAATCAACGCTATCGGCACGGGCGCATCGCTCGCTGCCGTTTTCTACGTGCTGCTATTGGAGCCCCTATTGGACTGGCTAGCCAGCAAGCGGGCTTCGGGCAAATAGGTGAGAAAGGGGGTAACGACCATGAAATTCCTAGTCAAAGTCGAGGGGAAATTGCTGGTGGAAGCCAGCGATAAGAAGTTGGCGATAGAGAAGGCCAATGTATTCTTTGCCGATAGGAACCTGGGCGGGTTCAAAGGCAGCGAATACTCCACTGAGGAAATCCAAGATTCCAGCGTCATCCCGGCCTAACTAACTGGAAGAAAGGGGGTAGCACATGGAAGTGAAAGCGGATACCATCAAGGTGGTGGATGGGCGCTTGCTCGTAGATGTGGCGCTCGATGCGGGCCACCCATCGGCGATCGGGAGAACCACGGTATTCTTCACCACACACGGTGGAGAACGCATCGACAAGGACTATACCGTCAGCATCAACCTGTACAAGCGGGCATAGGGGGAACCATGCCAAAGTACGATGTCCACGTCTACCTGGAAGTAAAGGAACTAATCTGCGACATTGAAGCGGACTCGCCAGTTGACGCGTGCAGGGAAGCCGACCGGCTATTAGACCTATGCCCCCCACCAAACTGGACGGGTGAGGTCGATGGGTTCATAGTGGATGCGACCGGCGACCCCGACCTCATTGATTCCGCCTGGTACGACTCGGAATATAGAAAGGACGTGTAGCATGTACCTGCATCTACTTTACATAGGTTGCGGGGGGGCAGAGTGAGGAAGCGATTGACGCGCTCGATGCCTACGCCGCCAGCCTTGCGGATTGCACTTCCTACCTCGCATACGTCAGTTGGCGGGGGCAAGTGGAGCCAGCGTTGCTGTATGAATACGTCTCCGAGCCAGAAGAACCTTGGCTCATACGCCTGCTGGCGGAGCGCGCGAAAGCCGACCTCAGCCAAGAGGCTGTGCTGTATGTGCGCTGGCCCGTAACTTTGGCGATGCTATGAGCACCGAGAAAACGACGCTCATTGACGGGCGGCCTGTACATGCCGGGGAGTGCCTGGCCCTCGTGGATGCCCTACTGGGGCGGGAGGGCTCGTGGCTATTCGAGGAGCGGGGGGCATGGTGGATTACATGTCAGTGCTGTGAGGGAGCCAGCGAGCACTTTGACCCCAATGGGGGGCACTATCGGTGCGTTTCATGCGGCGGGCTAGGTGCGTTCAAGATTCAGATGCCATAGCCCGCAGGCCCGCTAGGGCGGGGATACTATGTCAAACTGCGGCAGCGCCGCCCTGCGACGGTGTGTTAAAACTGTAACTCAAATAAGGAGGAGCGATGAAGGCGTACATGGTATTCGCGGATGCGCCCCCAGCGGGGTGCGATGCCGACGACGAGCTTCTGGTCAGCCTGACCTACAGGGATGTCATCGAGGAGTACGACGAGTTCTACTGGAACGGCGATAAGCCGTACTGGGCAAACTTGCCCGCAAGCACCCAGCACTCGATTTTCGAGGCCGTGGGTGAGTCTGGCATCGCCCTGGCCGACATCTTCGACCACCTCGTTCCCTAGCGCCCACTTGACGGGCATGAGAGAATAAGGGGGGGGGGGCCGGAGTCTCAACTTTAGTAATGGCTGGTGGCGGAAGAATAGACGCTAGAACAGAGGCTACTAGTAAACGGAGCTTAGGTAGCCGGTGGTAAATGAGTGCTGCTGCCAATACCACTCGTCGTCCCAGGGGAAGTCGGTACAAGGTATACCGTGTGGCCCTGGGCCAGCCAAAAATGAAAAAGGAGGAAGAAAGATGGACATTTTACTCGGTCTTGGGGTTGCTTCAGTTGTCGTAATTATGCTTATAGTTGTTGGTTGGCATTCAGCTAGAGTCCACCACACAACTTTTTGGAATCAGGTATTTGGAGCTAAAACACTTAATATATAATGAAATAATGAGGTGAGTATAGTGGAAATACTGATACCAGAAGGCATAGCATACTTTCGCAAACGGGATTTCCTCGATAAAGCTGGGATTGCCCAGTTGTGTGATGCTTATGAAGCCCTGCGGGAGCAAACTGAATATTGGCACCAGATGGCTATATTATACGCCGACGAGCGGACTGAGGCCCAGGCCAATGTGCGGGCGCAGAGTATCGACGGTAAAGAGTCATGTCACGCCGGTCGTGACGGAGACTGTATCTGGGCTAGTTGTCCCCAATTACGGGACGGTGAACCACTGCGGTATGGGCGGCATTGCCCGTTGAGTATGGAGGAGCAAGATGTCTCAAACTAAATTAGCAATCGCATGGATGGTCTACGTTTGCCACATGCGGCAACAGCAACGAAAGGAGTAAGGTGCTAAATACTGAGACCACAACTCTAATAGGGTTAAGGCAAAAGCTAGAAGACTGTTATCGGTGGGAAGCCTCTCTTTGAGACCCGAATCGAGCACAGGTCGTGTTCGATATTTACCGACTGGAGCATCTGAGAGACTTAATGGAAAAGCGAGATGTCAAAGTTAATTAACCCACAGGTAGACGAGATGCCAAACACTTGCTCTAGTACCACTCCATCTTACCAGGGTGAGGACTTTCTGACCTGTGAACTGCCAGAAGGCCATTCCGGGCAGCATCGAACTTTGGGTTTATTCCCCAACGTATGGGAGGACGATATGACACAGACTGATACCATGACCCAAGCCGAGGCCCGGCTATGGCTGGCGGGGCTGGAGAAGGACTGCCAGCATATCTTTTCTGTCAGACAAGGAATCCGGCCAGTATCGGAATGTGAACTTTGTAACGGCACCGGCAAGGTGTATGTCCTGGACTTGCGGGAGCCGTGTGGTTGTCCTGTGAGTATTGACCATCGGAGGGGTTGGGTTAGTCCTTGTCCCGGCCACTGCCAGGGTCGAGGCTGGCTCCCGAAGCAGGGGGAGACGGCGTTGCATTACGCGATGGTGAAGGACGGCTGGTGGCTCCAGTTAGATGTGACTCCTAACGATGAAGGTGGCGGGGATAGATATGTCCTATTTAGGAAGCTCCACTATCGCCCTCTCTTGGACATTTTTGGTGACGACAGGGACGACTGGTTGGCCGCGGCCAAGGCGATGAAGACGGCTGGATATTAAGGAGAGTATATGTGGCAAGATGCCCTGTTCCTAACTGGCGGTGGGCTTTTAGCCCTTGGCTTCCTTCCTACTCTTTTTGGCAGACAGAAGCCTTCACGATGGACGGCAGCGATGTTCGTGCTGGTTTTAACGAGTTTCGGCGGGGGCTTTCTCTCACTCGACTTGTACTGGAGTGCTGGCTCCCAATTCGTTGGGGCCGCGATGTGGGCAGCGACCATTTTTCAACAGCGGGGAGAAAAGGCAGGGTACTGACTTGAACACTCGCTGTCACCGTTGTAAAGGGCACCGCCTATTCTCCGCCGACCATTTCGGCACATACTGGCATTGCCCGGTTTGCGGTGAGTATGAGGATGTCGCCGTTAATGCCGAGGGGGGGGTGTGGGGGGAAGCACGGGCTTGGCTCCCCCCTTTAACCCCGCGGCTAATCCCCCCGTGGACGCGCTTCTCGCGCGAGGGACGGATTACCCGAAAGCCCGGCTGTCCGTAAAATGGGCGACGTGGACGGGCTTCTCAGTTGGGACGAGTGGCTGGCGCTAGAACTTGGCGAGCCGGAGTGGTTGATTCCCAACCTGCTGGAACGCGGGGGGGCCGGGCTGTTACATGGCGGGATACAGAGTTATAAGTCCTTTCTATCCTTGCGGTTGTGTTTGGACCTCGCCGCCGGGCAGTCGGTCTTTGGCCTCTTCCCGCCCGCCCCCGCGCGGCCAAGCATCCTCCTCCAGGCAGAGGGGTCGAAGAAAGCCTGGCAACGTCGTATGCTCAGACTGCAACAGGATTACCCGGCGGGGATACCGTTCTCGTCTAGGCATACGCTTACGGAAAAGTTGGACACACGAAAAGGTGACGAGTGGGTGCGGCGGGCAATCGCCTGCACCGGAGCAAACCTGCTGGTCGTGGACCCGATTGCTAACTTTTTCACCGGCGCGGACACTGACGCAGTTGCCCTGCAACGGTGGAGAGACGTGAGTAATGGCTGGCGAGAAGCCTACGACTGCGCCGTGTTGTGGGTACATCATAACCGGCAGGCGATACGGTTCTTCGGTGACGGGAAGGTTGCGACGTTTGAGGGGGGGCCGGAGGAAGCGCGTGGGCGTGGGGACACCAAGGCGTGGGCCGACCTGATATTGGGGCTGAAACGACGGGGGGACGAGACGGTATTAACGGTGGAGAAGGTGCGCGACGACCCTACCGGCCAGGCGTTTACGTTCAAGCTGGCCGCGGGGAAGCTCGTACTCGCACAAGAGGCGGACGGGCTTGAAAAGGTAGTGCTGGCCGCGATAGCGGGCGGGGATAGGTGGGTGGCGGAATTGACGGGCGAGGTCGCGCAACAGACCGGCGTATCGCCAAGCAGTGTGCGCCGCATGATAGCCCGGCTGGTAGAGCGGGGCGAAATTTACCAGGTCGCATACGGGACAAGGCAGAAAGTTGGAATAGGAGGAAAGTGATGGATTGGATAGGGCTCGGCATCCTTATCGCCGCGGTGGGTGGTGGTGTGGCGATTTTGGTACAGTTAAGCCGCAATCCCCCCGGCGGGCGGGCGTAATGCGTGGAGTACGTGCTGGGGACGAGTTTAATACGCGGGGGGGTTGGCGGGCGCGCGTGATTTGGGTTCGCGCCGATGGCAAGGGCTTTTACACAGTCCATAAGCCGGAAACAGAGGATGAAATCGTGCCGGTTTACCACTTGCCGGATGGCTGCGCGGTGCCGATATTTGTGCTGTGCCCCCCACCGCGGTATGATGGCGACCCGGCGGATATACTGTTGTGAGCTCATGTGGGGGAGTGAGGGCTCGACGGCGCGCGAAAACCCACAAGGGACGTGCGTCGGACGCGGTGTTCGACTCACCGCCTCCTCCACCAACCAAAGGAGAAAAATGAGCAAGACGAATTTCACTAAAGGACCGCCAGGGGGCGAGGAAGTTGGCATCGTGATACTTATCGTTGGATTAACTGTTACAGGAATCTGTCTAGTTCTTTATCGGATGCTGACATGATAACAGGCGGCCAGGCAAAATTCGAGCTAGAATTTTCCCGCCTGCAAGACATCGCCGACGTAGCCTTCGAGCAGGCTAGAGTGCGTGCTGAGGCAGAGGACGAACCCTGCCCACACGACGAGCTTGAGGGGTGGGGCGAGCCATGCGGCACCACGGATTATGGATGTCAAGCATTTGGACCCCCATTTACATGGGCCTGCATTGCGTGCGGGGCCGTCCGCCAGCCCGACGGCACGTTCCTCGTGTAAGCGCCATTGACAAGGCTGGTACAATAGTGGGGGAGGCGAAAAATGTCGCGGGTTGAGTTAAAAGGCAGCGCGCTCTGGTATAGGGAGAAACGGCTTGGTGCAGCCAGCGCGCTCTACTGCTACCCGGGCGAGGAAACGCACCTCGGCACCAGCAATGGGGTTGTGGTGTGCTCCACACCCGCCCGCATCGACCTGCTCTTTATGGCAGGAGAGAAGGTGGTGGGCTGTGAGGTCAAAACCATTGTAGACTTGGTGCAGTCCCACCACTCCCGTCGGCTTCATCGCCAGTTACGCACCCTGAGAGAAACAGTCGATGTGTGCTGTCTTGTGGTGCGGGGGATGGTGGATTGCCCGCTCTCCTTTTACGCAGCCGTGCAAGCCCACCTCAAACCGGAGGAATTTTGGGGCGACTGGGTGAATTGGCAAACACAAGGGGTGTACATATTGCCAGTAGAGATGGAAGAGTACATGCCCCAACTCCATCTATACAAGCGGGCGATCGCCACCACCGGGTTGCGCGCCCTCGCGGGCACGGACTTGCGCCCCCCGCGCGAACGGAAACCGGGCTGGCTGTTGCGGCGTATACCGGGGATAGGACCAGACCGCAGTCAACGCTTGATTAACCTGTTCGGCTCGCCGATAGCCGCACTGCACGCAGCAGAAGAGGGTGCGGTCGCGCCGATATTGGGGAAAGCGGTAGAGGATAAGTTGCGCCGTGCGGCACGAGAATAGGAGGGGAGATGAACAAGGAACAAACGAAAGAGCTTGCCAAGGGGCTTGCGGAGTTAATGTCAGAAGCACGCGAGATTTTTACGCCGGACCTTAACCCCCCGGCAATGTCACCCGTGGAATTTTACCGGGCTGTGGAAGCCCTAATGGTAAAGCGGGAGAACATAAGGGTCGAGGATTACTGGGATTTCAAAGACACCGTGGCAGGCCATAAAGCCGCGGACGAAATAATGCTCTGCATACTGGAGAACCTGGGGTATGGTGCAGGCTGCGCGCTATTCAATGCCGCGGAAAAGTGGTATGAGTGAACAAGCAGGAACACAAGAGGGTGCCATGTGGACTATTATACAAAAGGTCGGGCGCGTGACGCATAAGCGAGAAGTGCAAGAGCGTTTTCTACCCCAGGAGCTAGTCGAGCAGTTGAAAAAGGTGCTCCACCCATGACCATTGCAGTCGGGCAGAAAAAGGTGCAGGTTATCTTGGACGTGGTGGTAGACAACTATAGTGATAAACTCCTCGCTGAGATAATGCAAGACCTCTTGCAGAGTATGTCGGGAGAAATGAGTAGCTCTGCGGGTTGGTACGTTACATGGCAAGCACGCGAAAAGTGGGAGGAGACATGAGCCATGTTAGCTTGACCGCTCTCTTAGACTGGAATCGCTGCCAGCGCAGACATTACCTGGCGCACACGCGCCACTTGCGCCCCCGCGAGCGACCAGCCGTGCTCGGCTCCGGCAGCGCCGTCCACGCCGCACTTGCCTCTTGGCTGCGGACCTGTCCTGGAGAAAAGCCTTCCCCGCAAGATAGACAGGTCATGGCTGAGGACGGGTTGCAGGGAGAGTATGGTAAGGACGAGAGCAAGTATGGGCGATATGTTAAGGGTGCGGCCAACGCGCTCTCACTCGTGCCCGATTGGGTGTGGGCACGCACATGGCAATGCGAAACGCCCGTCGAAATCCCAATCCCCCTCTCCGATTGGGTTGTGCATGGCCGCACCGACATTTGGGGCGTGGGGGACGACGGCATCACGCTCATAGACTTCAAGGTGTCTGAGGCTAATCCACTCGACCTCATGCTCTGGTCACCACAAATCCGATATTACGCGTTGGCGTTACAGGCGCTACACCCAGACCGGCTCGTCCAATACAAGTACCTGCTCTTGCCCACACAAGGCAAGCGGGCGGGCGACCCCTGGGCCTGGCCGTTCACGCGCGCAGCGGCAACGCGCACGCAAGAGGACCTCACCAAGTTGGTGGAGGACTTCGTAAAGCACCAGGCGTCCTTGACCCCGCTAGGGACGGACGTGCCGCCCCCTACCGGCTGGCTGTGGGATATGGCGCGCCCCGCCTACGACCGCAGCGCATGTGGGTACTGCCCGTTCAACCCGATATGCCAGGCCGAAATCACGGGCGCCGACCGGCACGCAGTAGAGAAGGGGATGTTTTACGAGCATCAACGTAGCATTATGGGAGGAGACGATGACTAAGGTTTATGTTGTTGAGGGCGACCTTGAACTGTACGAGGGGGATGGGGAGATGGCAGTTTATAGTACGCTTGAGAAGGCAAAGGCTTCCCTTCCCAATGTAACCTGGCGAGAGGACAAGTATGGGTGGTTTGTGGGGGGAGGGACGGGAGCGATTACCGAGTTCGTGCTAGATGGGGGAAAGCCGGAGCCAACCCTATTCGAGGTCATGCAAGACGCATCGCAGGAGGGAGCAGAGTGATACGTGACGGCTATTGGGGCAGCTATCTTTTCTACGGGCCACCCGGCGGCGGCAAGACCGACTTGCTTACTAGCGCATTTTGGGACGTGCGCGCCCGGCGCGAGGTGGCGCGTGGCAAGTGGATTACGTTCGGGCGTGAAGGCAATCCGTTCTTGCATGTACCTGAGTCCTGCCGCACGACCAGTGGGGGAATGAGCCTGCGCTTTACAGTCCCCAACCTGGACAATACCACTTGGCTCGACCGCTTCGACAAGTTCACCACCGTGCTTCTCGAACAGGCACATCGCGAGCACCCGCTTGACGTGCTCGGCATAGATGGGCTCTCTGAGTTCGACATGCTATACGAGCGTACATTCGGTGGTGGAGACGGCGATGCCAACAAATTCGCCAAGTGGAATGGCCTCATGGACAAGTTCTTCGCCATCATGCAACGTCTCGACCCGAACGAGCTCGGCTGTCATGTGATAATGACGGCGCGAGTGCGAGAGCGCAAGCGCGGCACGGAGGAAGAGGAAAAAGCGCGACGCAAGTCGGACTTTGAATCTGTATCGGCGGATGACCCCTTCGACTACTACCCCAGCATCCGCGGGGGCTTCAAGGACTGGCTCGCCCATTACTTTGAGAATGTGTTTTACATTCACACGCGCAAGCCCCCCAAGGGTAAGACGCTGGACGACCCGCAGCATGTGGTGCAGTTAATTACATTGGGTGACTACGTTACCAAATTGCAGGGGGAGCGCGAGTGGTTGGCCGCGGGGTATCCGCGCGAGCTTGCAAATACCAACTTCTACGCCATCCAACACAGACTGGAAAATTTGCTCGGTCTGCCACACATATTGCCTATGGAGGTGCAGGATGCTTCGGTCGTACCCGCAAGTATACAGCCTGGGGCATAAGGCCATCGCGGACCTCCTCCTGGGACCGGTAGTGGTGCAGGAGAAGGTGGACGGGTCTCAGTTCTCCTTCGGCCTGATAGATGGCACGGTCTACATGCGGTCGAAAGGGGCCGATATAAGTCCCGAAAGTCCAGACAAGCTCTTCTCTGCCGCGCGAGAAACTGCGATGGGATTGGCCACTGCCGGGCTGCTTGCGGAGGGATATACATATCGGGGGGAAGTGTTAAGCAAGCCGCGACACAATACGCTCTGCTACAGCCGGGTGCCCCGCGGTAATATCGTATTGTTCGATGTTGACAGCGGGCTGGAAGACTATGCTCCTCCCGACATATTGGCCGCAGTGGGGGAGCATATCGGCCTGGAAGTAGTGCCAACCCTGTATTCGGGCGAGCTCACCGCGCTCTCTCAGTTAGAAGAGCTCTTGGCGCGCGAGTCTTTTTTGGGCGGGACGAAAATAGAGGGCGTGGTGATTAAGAATTACGCGCGCTTCGGCATAGACAAGAAGGTGTTGATGGGCAAGCTCGTATCAGAGGCGTTCAAGGAAGTGCATGGCGCGGATTGGCACGCACGTAACCCGCACGGCAAGGATGTAGTGGCGGGGATTATAGAGAGCTTGCGGGTAGAGGCGCGGTGGGCAAAAGCAGTGCAGCACTCCCGCGAAGCAGGCACGCTCACCGAGAGCGCAAAGGACATAGGCCCGCTCATACAATCGGTAATAGCGGATGTGTTGCGCGAGGAGGGGGCGGAAATCCGGGAAATCCTGTTCGACCATTTCTGGCGTGAAATCTCACGGGGTCTCCCGCGTGGCTTGCCGGAGTGGTACAAGCGGCAACTGGCCGCACAGCAATTTGAGAAGGAGGTAGAGACGCCGAACTCACAACTGAATAGCGCGCTCGAACACGAAGGAAAGGAGTGAAAAAATGACGAATAACGTAAAGGGTTTTTACGACGAGGGGTACGAGGACGCCGTGCGCGGCAATCACCTGCCGTTAGCCTATTACCACCTTCGCATAACTGCTAACCTGGGAGAGACCGAGTTCTCCACTGAGGCGCGTCCCGCGGTGCATTTGGAAACTGAGGTCGCTTCGGGCGAATACGAGGGGCGCCGAGGCCCGCGCATAACCCTCCAACTGGGCGCCTGGGACTGGGTGAACCCTAAGAGCGGCAAGACCGTTTCGCATGACGAGGACGAGATGTACCAAAACCTGAAAGCCGACGTGCGCGCCATCCACGGTGCAACCCCCCCAGTTATCCCCGCAGGGGTTTATGGCCTGGAACTACTGGACGCGACTGCGGACGCGCTCGTTGCAGACGAGTTCTTCGCCAAGGTGAGCGAGAACAAGAACGGGTTCCAGGTTGCGGGCTATTACAGGGACATCAACGACCCGCCCAAGGGCTTCGTGCTCTCGAAAGACCGGGACGAGTTCCGCGTCTAGCCATGAGCGCGCACCATAGATGTAAGAGTTGTGGGCACCGTCCGGGTCGCCGGGTGGTGTCTGCAACCACCAAGATAACAAAAGAAAAAAAAGATAACACGCCGCGGCAACATAAGCATGGTTGCGGGTGTGTGTGTCACAGTTCAATCGTGGGTTCTCAGTCAGCGCCGTAGGTGCTCTGGGATGGAACGCCTCTGTTTGAGGGGGGACAAAGGCCACGTCCCCAACTGCCCGCTTCATGGGCGAGCGGGGAGAACGCCCGACTGAGGGCGGCGGCGGCGGTGGCGGCGGTGGGGTTCCGCGCGCACGCACTTGTAGGATGTGCATAAAAACCTTCTAGGGAGTGCTGGGCCATGCCTCTTTGTGGGAGGCATGGTGGTGGTAAGCCAGCACAAGCCGGGTGTGGGGAGCCCGGCGATTAAAGGGAGGGGAATACATGGAAGTTAGAAAGACCAGGGGAGGGTGGCGTGCGGAGGTGGTGTGGCGGGCGCGCAATGGTGATGCGCTTCTGGTACACGACTTGCCCCCATTGCCGGGCGAGCCGGGTATGCTTGGTTGTATTGCGGTCTGGCATAGTGCCGCGGGGGTTGCCTATCGTACCATACGCCCGCGCACGGTAGACCAGAACTTTGACCTGCTTCCTGACACCTGTTCTAGTTGTGGGAGGTAGCGTGACTGTAGTAGAACGAATCTTTAATGAACTAGCTTGCACCGAACCACTGACGCTCGAATACATAAAGGAAGCCTTGCGCGACATTTGCACTTTCGACCGCAAGCAGCATGACTATGGGCCAGAGAATATCGCCGCCTTCGGCGAGAAGGGCGTCGTGGTACGCATGAACGACAAGATGGCCCGCTTGCGGAATCTGGTTTGGGGGTACAAGCTCACGAGCAATGAACCCATAGATGATAGTTACACCGACCTGTCGGTGTATGGGGTTATCGCGCGGATGTGTCGTGCGGGGGTATGGCCGGGCGTATCCGTCCCAGTAGCGCCCGAACCGCCCGCCCCAGCAAACTGGGACCGCTGGGAGGATACGCCCCCGCCCTCCGTTGCCGTTGGTAATTTTGAATACTCGTACGACCGATACCAACCACCGGAGGACACGCCCCCCGAGGGCGAACTCATACCTGTGCAGGGGTTAGGGTTACCAGCCCGTATTGCACGTGACCATTGGGGAGACCCGCCCCTAGAGCCGTCCACGCCTACTAGATATTTCTGCCCCCGCTGTCAATGTCAACAATCGGTAGAGGCTGTGGATGGTGGATTTGCGTGTTGGAACTGCCACACATTCCTCTTTGGCCCCGGCAATGGTAGTTTCCGTCACCCCGACCGGGAAGCCAGACGATACTTTACACCTGAGATTCAAGGCGGGCCTGGATTGTGATGCCCTTCGTGTGGGCGCTGCTGGCGGGCGTGCTCGCGGTGCTATTGGAGTGGCAATTCCGACGGGGCATCGACTGGCTGCACAACTTGTGGTGGATTGCGCCAGCCAGTCTCGCGGTCAATTACTTCATCGCCCGGCTCCTGTTTACCGACTTTGGTTGGCTCCCGAGCATCGTGCTCTTCGGCGCTACCACCGCGGTGATGCGGATAGCCCTGGCATTCGTGGTAATGCACGAACCCCCCACCCCCGCCAACCTTATAGCGAGCGGGCTGTTGGTAGGGGGGGTATTCATAAGACTATTTTGGAGGTAGCATGGACGCCTACCTGAACGGGCTCCGATTTGACGACATCGAGCGGCGCCTGCGCGCGGCCTCACCAGGACCTTGGCGCTGGGTAGATTTGGGCGGTGGGGAAGTTCTAATAGCGGTGGTAACTACCGGCCAGTTGGTGGTGGTGGAAAGCTGCGCGAGCGATGGCGACCTTGAGTTTATAACCCACGCGCGGGAGGATATTGAGTTTTTGCTCTCCCGTATCGAGGAGGATAGCTGGCGTGAACATGACATTGCGGAGTGACCAGCAAGCGCGCGATAGCCTTGCACGGGAAATTTGGCGCCTTCGCAAGGCGGTTCATATCGACAGAACGAGACCTTTTGCCAACTGGTGCCGCGGCTTCATTATTGGCTTCGCTACGGCCCTAGAGCCCACGGCAAAAACAGGAAGGCAGGTGGTGCGAATTGTCAAGATGCGAGTTTTCCAGTACCGCCGTGCTTAACGCCCCCCACGATTGCGCGCTCTGCCCGCGCCTCGTGAGTTCGCGCCGTGCTGTCGTCAATGGGGCTGGCCCATTGCCCGCGCGCGTGCTCGTGGTCGCGCAAGCGCCAGGGCGCGAAGAGGAAGTTAAGGGCGAACCGCTGGTGGGCTGGTCCGGCAAGCGCCTGGACTATCTCGCTGGCCTCGCTGGGCTCGAGACGGGCACATACCGGAAAGAGAATATCGTGCGGTGTCGCCCGCCGCGTGGGAAGGGCGGCGACCTGCCGCCCAAGCCGGACGAGATTGGCAACTGCGCGCCCTTTTTGCACGCCGCAATCTCCGCGTGCCAGCCCGAATTCATCATCACGCTGGGCGCGTCCGCCCTCAGATGGTTCCTACCGAACGCAAAATTGGAGACATGTCATGGAAAACCCATCACTTTTAGTGGTGATAGTTACTATGGCGGGGGTTTGGGGAGCGATTTGGTTTTTTATTCTCCGTTCCAAGTAGTTCCAATGTACCACCCGGCTTTTGCCCACCCTTCCCGCAACCCTAGCATGGCCCCAGTTATGTGTGAGGACTGGGTGCGCCTCGGTGAACTGTTACGTGGGACTCAACAGCAGGAGTTAGGACAGTACAAGGCTGTCTCAAAGATAGAAACCTTTTCTAGCAATTACACTAACCCCTTCACGATGCCAGAGAACTCCGGCCTGCGAGAATTCGCGTTCGACTATGAGACCACCGACCCAAATTGGCGGGGCACGTTCCAGGCCGTGCGCGCCCGGCCCATCGGTGTGTCTGTAGCTGTTAAAGAGGGAGAGGCGGTGTACTGGGCGACGGAGGACGTGTTCTTGTTAAAGCCCGCTTTAGAAGCCCCCGGCGTTATCAAGGTGGCACATAACGCAGTCTTTGAGTACATAGTGTCGCGCGGGCAGGGCATAACTCCCGTCAACCTACATTGCACCAAGCTCATGGCTTACGTGCTTCGCTGCTCCTCCACCCACCTCAAGGACCTTGCGTGGTCCGAGCTTGGCATTAAGCAGACGCGCTTCAAGGAGGTGGACTGGGCGAACCCGCAGGCGGTCGCGCAATATGGTGCAGCGGACTCGGACATCACCCTCCGCCTCTATCACCGCCTCGGCGCCCGTCTGCGCGAACAAAAGCTGTGGGACTTGTATGAGATGGAGCGCGCCTGCCTCCCCGTGCTTGCCGAGATGACGATTGCGGGCATCAAGTTCAATGCCGCCCCGCTCGCCTGGCTTGAACAGCAGTTAACGGGGGAATTGCTGGAGCGCGAGGCCGACCTGCTCAAATACTTCCATGCCGACGACCTGCCCGCCGAGGATGCAGTCAACTTGAACTCGGACGCGCAACTGCGCTCGCTGCTATATGGACCAGCGTGTTGGCGGGCGAGTGTGGCGCGGGAGTTGAAGGGCCGGTGGGTGCATGATTGTGGTACTCCTGAGAGCAATTACCCAGATTTACGCCGACCGCACGGGGTAGCTGATTGTGCTGATGGGGTGCGGCTTGGCGCTCAAGCCGTGCTCGCCTGGCTACCCCCTGGGCTAGCCTGGCGCGTGCGGGCGCGCACACCAACCGGCGAGCCCGCGGTGGACATGGATACCCTGCGGTTATATGAACACCCGGTGGTGGGGGATTTGGTGCGAGTCAAGTCGATTCGCCAGGCGCTCGAAAACAATATCACCCGCCTCCCGCAACTCGTCCAGGAAGATGGCAGGATTCACCCAGTATTCCACCAGGCGGGGCAGTGGGAGGAGCGCGCGGACGCGTCAAAAGAAGCGCCCCGCACTGGTCGCCTAGCGAGCTCTGGCCCGAATCTCCAGAACATAACCCACCACGGCGATAGCGAACGCCCCTACGTGGCTGAGTGGGCGCGGCATATACGTCGCGGCTTCGTGGCCTCTCCGGGCATGGTGCTGGTCAAGGTTGACATCGGCCAGGAGGAACCGCGTATTGGCGCGTTCTTGGCCCAAGACCAGGACTTGCTCAACGAATTAGAGTCGGGCGATGTGTACTGCCCGGTCGCCGCGCTTGAATTCGGGCGCCCCATCACCAAGGCGGATACCGACGAGCGGCAAATAGGAAAGCGGGGGTGGATGGCATGGTTGAATGGGGCAGGCCCCAAGGGGATTCAACAGTCCGCCTTTTGGCTCTCGACCGCCGAGGCCGCGCGCGTGGTATCGTACCTACAAAATCGCCACCCAAGAGTCGAGGAGTACCGTGCGCGGCTTGTTTCTTCGCTCTACACGAATGGGTATACGGAGACACACTTTGGGCGCCGCATTTACCGCCCCGAGGTCTGGTCCGGCCCTGGCCCCGCGCGCGACCACGCCGAGCGAAGCGTGATGCCTGACGCCATCCAGGGCACCGCCGCGGACGTGATGAAGCTCTGGCTGCCCAAGATTGCTCGCCTGCTTGCCGACGTGCCCGAGGCGCGCGCACAACTGTTACTTAGCGTTCACGACGAGTGCGTCTTGGAATGCCTGCCCGACCATACCGACATTGTGGTCAATCGCGTGCGCGCCGCCCTCTCCGGCATACTGCCGGTGCGCTTACCCGCCGAGACATATGTTGGAGAGAACTGGTCCGACATGCGTGCGGTATGATGTGGCACTATTGACAAGTAGGGTACAATAGAGGGGGATGGAGAAAATACGGCGTATCCTACGCGACTACTTGAAGCGCCCCCGTCCCGCCGACCTTTGGCACATTATTGCCGGGGGTTGCAAGCGGTGCGGAGGGAACTTGTACTGGGACATCGCCTTCGAAGAATGGGCCTGCCTGAATTGTGGGCAGAGATAGGGGGGAGATGAAGATTCAACTCGGTCGGGACTATATAGACATCGTGACAGATTCCTTGCAGGACGAAATTTATCTCACTGCCGTACTTGGCGTTAAGAAAACTGGCGATGTGGTGGGGGCGATATACATGGAAGCGGCCCCAGTGGGCGTGGCTATTCACAGTCCTAGAATAAGGCTGCTGCGCGTGGAGGGGGTGAACTGATGATACCATTATGTATATGGGCATTGTGGGGAATGGCCTGGGCGATAAGCGTTTTCGGCATCATCATTTTAATGAAGGCACGAATAAAATAGGAAGGTTTGTATGGAATGGCCTGCGCTCCCGCAATCACTCGTCCTCTACGGCCAACCCTACTCGGTAGAGATTGTCGCAGACCTTGCCGCGTCAAGCCACCGCTATGGTGAAACCAGGTATTACACCCACACAATCTCCATCGACGGGGGCTCGGTGCTATCCGTGCAATGGGCGACGCTCTGCCATGAAGTGCTACACGTCATAGACGAGCACCTGGCGCTGGGGTTGGAAGAGGAGGATGTGCGGCGCCTGGATTCCGGGCTTTTCGAGTTTATAAGCCAGCTTGGAATTGGAGGCACATGCAAATAGCGACGTTCGACTTGGAAACTTCTAGCCTCAAAGCCAACTTTGGTGTCGTGCTATGTGGCGTGTTCAAGCCGATAGGTGGGGAGTGTCGCGTCGCCCGACTGGACGATTTCACCGATAAATGGTCGGAGGACCGCGACCTGATAGCCACGCTTATCACCGAGCTCTCTAGCCCCCTCATTCTCGTGGCGCATAATGGGGTTCGATTCGACCGCCCCTTCCTCAACGCCCGCGCTACTCGCTGGGGGCTAGCCCCCCTCAATCCGCGTGGTCGCATCATAGACCCTGTAGTAGTCGCGCGCAGGCACTTTGCTATGAGTTGGAACGGCCTCGAAAGCCTCTCAGTTTTCTTGCAGACAGAGCACCGTAAGCACCCTGTTGACGGGGGGCTCTGGCTGCGTGCCATCCTAGACCACGACAAGTTCGCGCTGGACGAAATCGTGGAGCATTGCGTCAACGACGTGATGGTGCTCGAGGAGGTTGTGGAGCGGTTGCAACCTTTTGTCGGAAAAGTCCAGGAATGGGGAAGTGCGTAGGCAATCTGTAAGGAGGAGAAGATGGAAACGCGCGAAAGTTTAGTCCGCAAGGAACTCGCCCAAGCTGCAAATCTGGAAGTGGCTGCGGTTGTCGCAAGAGAGCAGTTAAAGATGGCAGAGTTGGACGTGAAAATTCGTTTGGAAAATTACAAGCTAGAATGTGCGAAGGACTTCCACAATCATTTCTTCCTGTTCGCCGACTTAATCGACCTTCGTAATATCACCAACTGCATCGAGACGCTCGGCATTTGGGACCGGCTGGCACCGGAATGTGACATAGAAATCGCCCTCCACTCTCCCGGCGGGCACACCCTGCCGGGGATGGCGTTGTTCGATTACATCGGGCGATTGCGTCGCACCCACAAAGTAACAACCTCTGTCCTGGGGTACGCGGCATCAATGGCCGCTGTTCTTCTCCAGGCTGGAACTCACCGTGTCATGGGGGCGGAATCCACGGTCTTTATTCACGAGATTTCCGCCCAGGCGGTGGGGAAGATTGGGGAAATCGAGGACATCACCTCTTTCATCCACTCAATCCAGTCTAGGATTATCGACATTTTTGTGTCCCGGTCGGCGGGGCGGATTGACAGAGAAACTTTCAAAAAGAACTGGGAACGGCGCGAATGGTGCTTGGATGCGCCGGAAATGTTGAAATGGGGGTTCGTCGATGAAGTGGTATGAAAAGGGGCATCGCGCTTTTCACGCGCTCATGGGTTGTTGGCACACGACTGGGAGCCAACCACGAGTAATTCCCGCTATTTCTGGGCACGGCACGGCTGCTGGCCCGCTTCCAAAAGGTGGGATAACGCTGACGCTGTTTACTCTTATTTGTTGCCGCTGTGGGGCGAGGAAGCAGTTACTCCAATGAAGCCCCCCGACGATTGGAAATATAAACCGCTCTTGCCCCATCCACCACTCACGGATGACACGCCTATAGCGTTCTTTTGCCACTGGCCCCCATGCCAGGCGGTGTGGGACGGCAAGAAGTACATACCAGAGTGTGAGTGGAATAGGAGTGAGGCGGAATGAGTAAGTGCGTTGCGCTATACGCCTACGCCGCGTGCGGTTGGTGTGGGGGAGACGTGCTTCGCGGGTACAAGGGGCGTGCGCGCTACCAAAAATGCCTCCGCTGTCATCGCGTGTCGTATGGTAATGGCGGGCGAGTGAGGCCGTGGTAGGAGAGGAGAATGAGAGAGTTCATAGACTCAAACTATTGGCTGTTCTACGGGGCGGACATGCTATTCCGCTGGGTGGCCTATACGGTGTTCGCTGTGCTACTGTTCGTCATCGCCCGCCGATTGCGCCCGCGGCGACACATCCCCTCACCATATACTGGCGGCATATTATGTATTAACAACGCCGCTGGTGGGAAAGAATATCACAAGATAATATTGAGAAAGAGCGTGTAACGCGTGCCTCGCTTTCGCTCAGGACGGGTCGTGCGGAATAGAGAGGACTAGGGCCAGCTAATTCCCAGCCAGTTGCCCGCGCCCGCCCCCAGCACGCAAGCGTAGATTAGGCCAGGCTTGCGCGCGGCTACCCCAACGGCAACCCACCAAATCGCGGCCAGCAGCATGGCAAATAGGGGCGCGAAAGCGGACTCGTCCGCTGTAAAGCGCACCCCCATAGCCACCGCCCACTCCCACGCAACCACGAAGCCAAACGTCGCAAGGTGCGTAATGGCGGGTCGCATGGCGTGCTCATAGCAGAATCACCCCCGCGGGTTCGTTCCATTCAAATACTCCTCCAGATTCGTGTACCCGTCTCCATCCGCATCCTTAGAACCATCGGACCCATCGGTGGTACTGAAGCCGTGCATACTCTCCCATTGGTCCGGCATCCCGTCGTGGTCCGTATCGTCACACGCGGTGCCACCGGCAATATTCGGAAAGCCTCCCGCCGATTCGGGCGAGGTAGGAGGCTCTGTCCACCCAGTACCATTCCGCACGTCCGCAATCACTCGTTGGTCTACGGCATCAGGATTACGAACACGGTTCCCACGGCAATCGAGTCTCATATTGGCTCCCACGTCGGCCAAGACCGCTAGGTACGCATCCGTTGCCGAATGGGTGGTAATGGGGTTAGGAGCTTGAGCTAGCGGTGTGTATCGACGGTAGTTGAGCGGAAGAAGTGTCCCAGGGGGCCATCCGGCAGCAGGGTCTTTCACAATAAGCGCCCAATTGTCGGCAGAAGAATCTTCAAAGCTTCCTGTGACGATATTCCCTGCCATGTATATCGATGGATCAGGATAAACCCAGCCTTTGGTTACATGCGTACTTTCGTGCTTGTATATCAAGCTGCCGCTCATGGGTCCTGGTTTCCAGTAGTTGTTGATCAAGTCAACAGTATTCTTCCTGGCTGACACCCCCACACGAGTCCCCCAGTTATACACCACGTTGTTAATGACCTGAGTACCAGCAGTAGACATTTGAGGATTCCGGTCCCAGTTATGGACAAAGAGATTATGGTGAACAGAAATCTCGTGAACCTTCAGATATACATCTGTAGGTAGATTAGGATTAGCATCGCTTGGGTCCTGGCCGCCAATAATCATGCCCTTGCCATGCAACAATGCCTCGGCAATGAGGCAGCGTTGAATAGTGATAGCTGTGATGTCTGGTGAGGGAGGCGACTCCGACTTCCAAATATCTATATTCTCATCGGAGGCCCAGGAGGTAGAGCAGTGGTCTACGACGACGTTGTACGCACCATTGGCAATGGAGATGCTATCCCCACCTGAGCCTGGAGAATCAGGAGGGAGTAGTCCGAACCGAAGGTATCGAATTATAACGTCGTGTGTTCGAATCTTGATACCATATTTCGCTTTAATAAGGATGCCTCCACCTGGAGCAGTTTGTCCTGCTATAGTTAGATACGGGTTGGTGATTTCCAAACGCGTACCGGCTTTTAATTCAATTGTCCCCCCGACACGAAAGACACACGTACGAGGTCCGGAAGCCCCAATGCACGCCCGGAGACTGCCAGCAGGAGCAGGAACATCATCTGCAAGGGTAGTCACCTCAATGACTTTGCCTCCCCGTCCTCCTACTGATACGGCTCCCCAACCCTCGGCGCCTGGAAAGGCCGGAGTGGCGGCACCTTGGGTATAAGACTCTTTCGAGCTCAGCACCAGAGACGTGGCTGCTGCAAGAAGCACCAGGACCACGGGCAACGATAGCTTAAGGGACATTTTCTACCTCCACTCCTCGGGATTCGTCAATGCGCGGGCGGCGCTTACTTTTTGGGCGCTTTCTGTCCGCCGCCTTTAGCTCTCGTATGTTTCTTTCCACGTTCTTTCCGCCTGGCAAATCGTTCCTCCCGCTTTAACCTGCGTTCTCTATCTAGGGGGTCGCCCATGCGCCTACTTGTTCGCCTTGAGCCATGTTATTAGCTCTACGAGCGTCCTGTCGAGCCGGGAGACCGTTGTCGTCAGGTGCGTGAGATGATTTTCCACTAGCCGCTGCATGAAAACTTGCTGACGGCGCGCGGACCAAAGCAAGAAGCTGACGACCGCGCCACCCACCGCAACCGCAAAGCCCCACTCTTGCAATCCTGGCATGTCCCCTCACTTCTTCGGCTTGTTCGCCGCGTATGCAGCTATCACCGCAGCAGTCCACACAGTCCCACACACCGAAACAACCCGTACATCCTCGCCGAGCGTTGGGTCGCCCGGCGCTATCACTTTTCTATGGTACGTCTCGGTCAGTTTTAGACCGTCCTCCATAATCCGGGTCGCCGTGCGTATTTGCACCTGCCCGTCCTCCAGGACGGTAATCTGGTCCACCACGATGTCTTTTGTCAGTGCCATGAGCCCTCCTAAATCTGGTAGCTATAACTCAATCGTATTTGGCTGGTGTCGCTAAAATTAGTATCAACTAGGGTGGTCATAAGGCCCGCATTTGTGCTTTCGTTCAAGTTTATAGTGCCTGTATTTTCTAGCCCTCTGGCAATCGCCATGTCCGCAAAAGACGGGCCATCAATGTGGAGTGAAGCCGCACCTCGCTGGGCTGCTGAGTTTGCTATTATGAATGGTAGACCTGTTATCGTAGCATCCCCAGTAGAGGTGCCCTTTGCCGAAAGTATAATGTCTAATGAAACCCACACTCGATTGCCGATTTTGTTGTAGGTTCCCGCGCGTGTGGTAAAGGTCATTCCAACAGAAACACCCCCAAAAAGCAGATTAGGAGTAAACGTGCCCTCCTCATAATCGTCCAGCACATTTGCGCCCGCGTCTGTAACCTGGGTCGCGGGGAAGGCGATGTTGGCGTTCGCGGTAATCACGGAGCTGAATGTGACCGCGCCAACGAACGTCTGCCCCCCCGCTATTACATCTTGCAGTATCGCGGGCGTGCCGGTTCCCGTGAGTAAAGGCCAGTTCAACGTGCGGTTCGCCACGATTGCCGCGGGTACGAAGTCGTAGACAAAGGTGTCCGCGGGATTTCGCATTTGGAACACGGCGGTCTCGACGCGTTCCACCTGCACTTCCGTATCATACTTCGCCCATCGTATTGACGCCCCATCGGTAATGCGAACATCGTACCTCCCCTCCGCAATCGCCGTAAACTGCCAGAAGCCGTTGGCATCGGTCTGCGTGAGTGCTACCGCCGAGGCGGTGGCGGTAGTATCCGTCGCGGTGTTGCGAGTGAAAAGGGCAACCGTATCCGCCGCAAGGTCCCGCACGACCCCCTGATTAGAAAACGCGAATCCGGCAAGTTGTACCATCTATCTCCCCCTGCTCACCTTGCTATGGTCTCTAAATTGCAAGGCTTCTCTGACAAAGTATGCGGCCTGCGGCCCCATCAAATCTTCCTCGTCTATGAAAATGAGCGTGATGCCCGCTCCCGCTAGCTCGGCCCTCGCTTGAATGTCGTGCGCGCGCGACCCCCCACGCAATTCGTAGTGGAAGTATTCGCCCAACACGCTGATTGCGAGCCCCGGTGGGTTATCGAAGAAGAAGTCAACGACCTGCCCCCCCTTGTCCAAACGTCCGCCAAATTGCACGGACTGAAACACGAAGTCCACGTCCGGCTTGAAACCCAAGCGCACAAGCTCATTATACACCACGCGCTCCGGTTCTGTCGATAGCTCGACCATTACCGCTCGATAGCCCCGACCTGGAACTGTCCCGAGAAGTCGTGCCCAGTGCCCTCCACCCCAGTGAATTGGCCTATTTTCATGTAATAGTTGTACGGATTCACCGTCCCCGCGGTGTTGGCGTCGCGGTCGCGCCATGTCACCTGCACGAGCAAGTCGTTCTCCGCCGCTGTAATGAGATTGTCGTACATGAGCTCGGGCGATTGGCCGAAATCCCCCTCCGCCGGAATGAGAATCGTACAGGATACCCCCCAGCGCACATCTTCCGTGCGGATGAAGTAGAAGTCGAGCCGGTTCAAGTCCGGCGAGTTCGTACTTACGCTCCCGCGCGCCAGGTCTACTACGAATTTGATTTGCCTGAATAGCAAACCCTCGGGCGTAGTTGCGTTCGGTAGCAAATACTCCGTGTGTCCGTTCGTCGTAATCACCGCGAAGCTCGTCTGATTCGCCACGCTATCGTCAAAATTCAGCCGCCGTCGCAATGTGATAGTCTCAGTCGCGCTCATGCCGGTCGTATCCACGCACACCACAATCCCGGTCTTAGTATTATGCGTCTCGTCCCCATCGAACCAGGGAGTCTCGTGTGTGCTTGAGGCGGCGTACTCATTGTCGGAGATTTGGGTAGGGCTCACCACGTCGCGCGGCACTTCCATCCAGTACACACGCCCGTCGTGCCCCCACCACAGGCGATACATATTATACGCATTGGAGATATGGCCTGTAGTGATTGGGAGTGCGTCGGCATCCGCTGTCCAGAGCGCGCGCCACCCCCGCCCATTCCACGCCATCATCGCAGCCCTGCCTCGATTTGGGTCCATCGAGTCCGCGTCGGAGAGCCCGTCGCCCGTGAAAAGCGTGGGCGCTGCGCTGGACGTGGCCGCGTCCAAGAGGGCTACCAGGTCGTTGTGTGTAGGAATGAGCTTGCGGATGCGCCCGCGATACGCGCTCGGCACGCCCTGGTCCTGGTCAAGCCCGATTGTCGTCACGACCGCGTTCGCCCCGCTCACGTACTGGTATATCCCCAACCCCGCTGGAATGTACGCGGCCTCGCGCCAGCTTAGTGCGCCCAGCCCGTTGTCGGGGTGGCGCGGTAAATGTGGCTGAACGCGCTCGAACCGTTGCGCGTCCGCATTGTGTGCGTACAACCCTACGGTCGTGGCCGCGTAGAGAATTTCGTCTCCGTCCGGCGCGCGCCCCACGAACAGACCCGTCACCGAGCTATTTGGCAAGGGTAATTGCGCGTCATCCTCCTCCACCCCTATCGTGCCTGACGACCATAAAAGCCCGGTCGTGTCAATACCCCACAGCCGGTCATCCCAGAAGGCGAGATATTGCGCGTCGCGTGTATCCGCCGTCCAGGTTGTCCCATCGAAGTAGACGTAGCCCGTAGTGTGGGCGATGACGAGATATTCCGTGTTTCCCAGCCGGATGTTTAAGCTGTCCGTGGCGTTAGCGTCGAGCGTGACGAGGTTGGCGCTCCACACGTTTGTGGTGTTGTTGTAGGAGCGCATGGAACTGCCAAAGCTGGCATAAATCACATTCGCCCGCTCGTTGATGATGCCGACATCGACTGCGCCCGCGACCCCACTGGCGGCGGTCTGGGTGGCGAGACGGCCTAGCGTGAGGTGTCGCTCGGTGGTGGTGTCAGAAGTAGACCACCAGAAGCGGTCTCCATCGCGCGCGGGGTTCATACGTTCGATGCCGCCGCCCCCCCGCCAGCTAGTCCAAGCTATCGCGGACTGGGACTGAGAGCCGCGAGGCGAAACTTCCCCAATCACCATGCGCGGGACAGGCTGGCTGGCTAAAAAGCGGCGCACTTGCCCGTGCGACGGCTCGCCCTCCGCAAGCCTGTAACGCACGCCGTTGATGTTGATTTCAGCTTGCCCGCCTACACGCGTGACCATGCTAGGCTACCTTCCTGGCGCCCCGGAGTCGCATCAAGCCGCGCCTTGCGAGTTCTGCTTTTATTGCCCAGGTGCTTGCCTCGCGCTCATATTGTGGGCGTCCCGGCACAGCGCGGAAGGCGAGCTCGGTGGCGCGCGCGATAAGCCAGTTCGCCGAAATCTCGCTCACGGTAGCATCTGCGCTCAATAGCACTGGCGCATCGCCCCCCACGAGCTTCAAGCGCGCATAACCCACGTCTCGCATGGCACCTTCCGTGAGTATGAGCAGGCCCGCCTCCTGGTCAATCGACCACCCCCTACGCGATAGCAGGCGCCACACTGCCGTCTCGCGCCGCACGCCCCGAATATCATCCACCCAAAGCACCCCCGCGCCATTGTCAGTGGTGAAGCGCACGCCCACCGATATTAGCGCGGTATCCAACTGGGGTGTGCTGAGCGCCACCTCAAAGTGCGTCCAAACGCCCGCTGTCAGCGCGGGGAACGCCAGCGTTTCTAGCGGGCTCGCGGCGTTGGCGGTATCGTCCAATAGCAGATGCACGTCCGCGGCGACAGTCGCAATAGAGCTTTTCGCCCACATCTCTACATGCGTCATGTCGCGTATATCGAGCGAGGTGATACTGTCGGTAATCAGCGCGTTGGCGGCAGCAGCAGCAGTCACAGTCAAGCGCAGGCTCGTGCCCCCGCGCCGGTGGTCGTTCGTGTCGGCGAGTGCGGTCACGCCCGTAGGCACGGTCTCGTCGAAGATTCTATCGCACGCGTGGATTTCGTCGTGCGTGATAGACTCTCGATAGTATATTTCGCTTATCGCCGAAATACCGCTAGGAATTGCGAATCTCGTCGCGCTATTTGCGGCGTGCAGGCTGGTGATTTCAACCGGGTCGTAGGCGCGCCCATACGCCTCGCCGATAGCCTGGTTTATGTACTCGTTAATGGAGTAGGGCGGGAACTCGGGAGGCCAGAGCTCGTAGCCAACCCCGCTGGCGAGTGCCGCGGCCCAGCCGGGTTGCACTATCGCCTGGTGGCTTGTGTCGGCGTCCGTGCCCGCGGTCCCCTGCACGAAGTCGTTGACCCGTCGGAATAGCCCCTCTTGCGCGCCATCCGTAATCCACGCCCACCAGCCGTTGTACGCGTCATCCCCCCCGTACAGCCTATTCCGGTCGTTGAGGTTATTAACGGTGGAAGCCAGGCGCGAGGTAGTTGAGACGACGAAGCGCGAGCCCGCGAGGTTATACCCCACGCTCTGTCTGACCTGTTCACGGGTGCGCCCCTCAAGTACTGGCATGGCTAATTAGCTGTAAACCCAAGTTGTGGTGAATGTGTTGGTGGTGGTAGTACCACATGTAATGGAAGACCCACAAGTTAGGGCGATTTGTCCGCATTTGCAGCAGAACGTCCCCGCGGTAGTGTACCGACAGAAACAGTGAACACAAGCTGGTTTGCAATCACACTTGCAACAGCACTTACAACATCCCATATTTCCTCCCTTTAAATGGTTCGGCCCGCCTGCCCGTTGTCGAGCTATGGGCGGGCCGGAACGACGCGCGTGAATCCCTACTTTAACAGCTCCTTCTCCAACTCCTCAATGCGCTCATGCGCGGCCTGCAATTCCCGCGATACTGCTACCAACTGTAACTGCAACTGCGCGACCGGATTCATCTGCAACACCTTGTTCACATCGTCCAGCGTGGGCTTTACGATTTGTTCAGCCATGCTTCTCCTTTATAATGGGGTAGTGCAGACTGTAACACTCACCCCAATTAAGGGGGTAGTGCCCGCAGCAGCGTCACCCATTACTGCTACCCACCAGCCTGGTGCAATCACTAGCTTCCCGTCCACTGGGTCGTGGACCACGGTAGGTCCAATACCAGCGGTAGTTGCGAGGGAAGCATCAAGTCCGGCAAACATCCGCCATATAACCGGGTCGGTGGCCCCAACGGTGGCGGTATAGACGGCTCTTATGTTGCCTGGGCGACCGTTGCTATTCATGTAGCCAGGGGTGTAGAGAAGGTCGGTGCCGGTAGGAAAGGTGTCGGAGGTATTTGGTGCGCGAACCCAATAAACGGGTCCCGCACCGAGCGTGCCGCTCTCGTAAACGAGGCGTGCGTCAATGATGGACACATCCTCGTTCGAGGTACTCAAGTTCCCAATTACCAACAGCGCCGCGGTGCCTGCCACATCCGTGCCAGGAGCAATCCCCTCGTCGGGCGTGGCGTAGTGGTGGATGCGGCCATCCTTTGCCAACTGGTAGAAGTCTGGGTACAGCTTGGAAGTTATCAGTTGCCCGCCACGGCCCGCGCGCAATAGCACTTCCTGGTCGCCCGCATACTCCTTCTTTCCAACGAATCCGCGGAGTGTGGCTAGAAATTCAGGCATGTCTACTTTTTCCTCCCGCCCATACTGGGCTTTTTCTTAGGCATCTCCGGTGGCGGCAGATTGCCGTGCGGCTTGGCCTTAGTGCCGTGCTTGGGCATCTCTTGCTCTCTCTTCCGCGTCGAGGCGCTCGAAGTTGGCGATTGCATCCTCTCTCCGCCACCCAGTCTTTTCCAATCTATACAGCAGGGCGCGCCGTACTTCCCACTTATTCGGCTGGTAGGTCTCTCGGCCCTGACCGGCGGGCACTTTGCGTGGGCGCAAATGCTGCTTGAAACGGTATTCCTCGCGTATCTCAACAAGCGGACGGTTTTGCTCACTCGCCAGTTGGCGATACCAAATATCGAGTGGCATGTCCATTTCCTCGGAATCCCAAGGTTGAGCCCCCATGACTGGCTCAATTCGATTGCGGTCCCAGTAGCCGTCTACTTCTTGCACGAACTGGGGGTAATCTTTGGCTAACTCGTCCCAGATGCAACATAGCCGCACTTGGAGTGATTTGCCAATATACGGATTGCCCCACTCCCCAATGCGCTGGAAGGTGCAATCGCACTTATCATCGCCCACCAACCACTGGTCGGGGGCCATTTCTAGCGCCAATGCTTTTTCAAAAACACCCATTACGTCTCGATGTTGCTGGCAGTGCCCGCGGCGATAACCTTTCGCATGACCGTACCATCAGTGGAAATGGCACCTCCAGTTGTAATTGCCCCCACCGCTTCGGTGCCCTGTTGGAACACGACTGAGGCTGTAGGCTGGGTGGTAGCAAAGGTGTTCGTGTTGTTGACCTGGAAGTTAGAATCCGCACGAATCTGCCCGCTCGACCATACGCCGTAAGTACGAGTGAAAGTCATGTTCGTGCTGGCTACCGGAATTACCACCCGGATTCCCGCCACGTCGGTAAGCGTGATAGCGTTTGTTCCGGTGAGCGTTCGCGCTCCCACGAACACAACCGCCCCTACCGCCTTAGTCGCGGCAGCGCCGGTATCGTTGAGCGTGCCCGCGGGTATGTGAACTTGCGCGCCAACGGCAGTGACCAGCGTGCGGCCCGTGAGGTTGGATAGCGTGAACGCCGCGCCCGACACCACCGACGCGCCATGTGACTCAGAATCAGCCCCCGCATCTATCACTAGCAGGCTGGTGTTGTTGGCGCCCTCCATACGGAAATCACGGTCCACGCCGCCCTCATTATATATCGTGCCCGCGATCGCAATGTCGAAGATGTCAATGGGGGTGTTGGAGGTAGCGGAGGTGGGCGCTTGAATCCGCAATATGTTGGCGGATGTATCGTACCACATCTCGGCAAACTCCTCTAGCGTGCCGAAGCGTACAACCTCGCCGTCCCCAAATACGCGTGTGGTCATTTCTTGCCTCCCAACCAGTAGCGGCCATGCCCCACTTGCCGGGCTCTCCGCTTGCTGGCCTCGATTGCCCGCAGGTGCGGGCCGAACTCGTGCTGTTGTGAGCGCGGCATGGTCTGGTGGTTAGCCTTGCCCGCTAGATAGTCTCGAAACATCTCCCGGCCTTCCTCCACCAAGTCCTCAATCTCGGCAGGCTCCATCATTGGCGCCTGTGGGAGAAAGAGCATCCGCACCGTGGCAGTGCGGGCATTAGTCATCCGATACTGAATCGGGCTCACCCACACCCCCACAATCTCCTCCATCTATTCAATCGTCAGGAATAAGAGTTGGTAGTCCGTAGTGACTGACACCACGTTCGTCACCTTGCCCACAATATCCGACTCTACGGTGCCCCCGTAGTTGGAGGGAGTGACTGCGCCCGCTGTGGTCGTGCTGGGAGAAGCGGTCTCACCAATGACTAGCGTGCCCTCCACGAGCACTGAGCACATCCCATGTACTTGCGCCCAGAAGTAGCTATTGTCCGCGACTTCCGTTGGCGCAACGCCCGCGGACATGCCCACGGTCGTGGTCGCGTGCGTGGCTACATCCTTCCAAGGATTCTCAGTCAGTCCGGCTAGCGAGGTAGCGGTTGTGAGCGCCTCCCGCACATCGTCGCCCTGGCGCAGCGTCACGACCAGCGTGGCCGAGGCAGCCGCGACGGGGTTAGAGCGGATGCGGTAGATATGGCCCTCGCCCGCACCGTCGTTGATGTGAATGAAGCCATCCTCGTACTGGTCGAGCGTGGCGGCGCCAGCCTCTAGCGTAACTGAAATCGTCTGCGCGCCCACAGCCGCAGCCGTCTGTACGGCCAGGTCCATGTCGTGTGTGGTAGTAGGCGCTTTCTGTTGCAACAGGTTGCCCGCACCCAGCGCGCCATCGCTAAACGCCCACCTGAACCAGCGACCATCCGGCGTGACGCCAAGCGTGCCCAGTGAATGTTCCCGCCTGGTGGTAGTGACGATTTTCTCCTGCCCCCAAGGGATTGATACGATATTGTCCATTAGTCCCCCTTAATGAGTACCGGCAGGGCCGGTGTTTCCAGTTGTACCGGCAGCGTGTAGTCGGGTGGGGCCGGTTTCCAGCCCCTATCGCTAAACCGCTTGTAGTGGTACGCGTCTACAGGCAGCACGCCAACGAGCGTCCCGTCCGCGCGCAACCAGGGGCGCTTGGGCTGTAAGCGCAGAATGTAGTCGCTCTCATAGCCCGCGGCACCAAGCAGGGCGCGTTCCTCTTGCATGGTCTTGCCATACTGCTCAGGCATCAATCACTCCTTACGCCACGACTGGGTTGATTGCATCAAAAGTGCAAGGCGCGCCCTTGGTGTCGTCAATCTCGAACGCGATGTACTCGCTCACAAAGCCGAGCTCCCACGCGCGTCGGCGCTTGCGCTCCTCACGGTAGCTGGTAGGCGCGGCCTCCTTGAGAATCCCCATCGCGCTCTTGTCAAAGATAGCGCCGATGGCATCATCGCTACTATCACGCGTGATGTCGCCGGTCTGGAAGAAGGGGACGGTGCCAATCATAAACCCGGTCCAATAGCCCCTATCGAGCACGTCCTTGGAAAAACCCTCTGGGATGGGGCGTATCTGACCAGAGCCGATAGTGGAAAGGTCCCGGCCCAGGCGTAGGATGGCGTTGGGGTGTTGTACGAACACCAACTCGTTACCGTACTTGTTCGTTTGCGCCACGGCGATGATGCTGCTGGCGTTGGCCGCGGAAAGGGGGGCTCCCGCCAGGCCCAAGTCCGTGCCCCCATTCAAGGCGGTGAACAGGCCCAAAATGTCCGTGTTCTCCAGCCTCGCCTGGGCATCGCCAAACTGCTTGGCTACCACCTGAAACAGATTGCCCGCACTCGCGGCGGTGCGCCGTAATAGCCGGGTGGACAAGACTACATACCCCCCAACCTCGTTCGCCTGGACGGAAATAGTGCTCAACCCTATATCCTGCTCGTTCGACATTTCCTCGCCCTCGTTGAGCGCACGCATGTTGACCTGGCCTACCTTGGGGAAGATGCCGGTATCCTCGCCCTTTTTAAGCATGTGCTTCTCGACGAGCTCCGCCATTACAGCATTATGCTCGTTGGTGTATCGGATTTGACTAATCATCTCCTTGGCTATATTCGCCAAGCTACCTGTAGTTGAGATTTGCGGCATTTTCCCTCCCTATTAGATGGGTCTCCACCCATGCAGTGCTTCAAACTCCGTGGCGTTTAGCGCCTTGCCCTTCCCCTGTGTGTAATCGTTGCGCTTTGCTTGTACCGCGCCCACACTAGCGCCTGAGCCCCCATCAAACCGCTGGACAGGCGCTTTGGGCGTTTCCACTTTTGCCTTCAACCCCACAAGCTCTTTCGCCTGCGCGCCATAAACCGTGGCGGCAGCACGCATGGAGGCCGGGTCGGTAAAGCCCGCTAACATCTGTGCGGGCACGCCGTGCTCCCGGCTTAAATCCCGAATTAGCGCCTGCTTTACGCTCTCATTGGCCTGGTTTAGCGCCTCGTCGCGCTGGAAGTTGGCCCAATACTCGCGCGCGGCGGTCTCCGCCTGCTGTTGGGCCGCGGGAGCGTCCATGCCCTGTGCGATTAAGGACTGTCGAAATTCATGTGCGGCCTGTGTGATTGAGAGTTTTACTTGTTCAGCGCGCAATTCGGCGCGCGCGCTCGCTAGCGGGTCTACAGCGGGAGCAACGGGCGCGCTAAGGACGGGTGCCGCGACTGCTTGTACCGGGGGGGGTGCCGCGGCTGGGGCTGCGGGCGGTGCCGTTACCTCCGGCTCTCCCGCGGGCTCCGGCGCCCACCCCAATTCTTGCTCTATCTGCTGGTCTGTCTGTTGACTCTCTACGTCAGGCACAAACCCTCCCCAATACTAGGTCTATCTTGTACTTTACCACACTTTCACTCTCCTGTCAACTAATTAATTTTCGGCATCCACTTGGGCCTGGGCCGCTTCTCCCAGGGGTAATAGAACAAGCGTTCGTCTGCTGGGTCGTGGGCGCGTTCCCACGCCTTCTTAAAATTCTTCTTCCCTGTCTCATTCGCGTCGGCTAACCGCCCGCGCCCACCCATAGCCGTCCAGAATTTCTCTTTCGCCGTATTAAACGTCTGCGTGCCCACACCAAGCACGCCGGGTGTTGCGCGTGCCTCGCCCCGCCAACCCTCTAGTTCGGCGGCGTTCGCCACGTCCTGCCAGAACAGTGGGATTAAGCGGTCGAGTGCTTCCTTCTTCACGCCACTCGCGCTCGCAACCATTCGCTCGCCAATGAAATTCTCTGGCCGCTTGCCCTCTCCCAGTGGTAAGAGGTCGCGCGTCAAGCCCCCCAGCGGGGACAATTTCGTTGACAAGAAGCCCCCCACTATGCGCGCGCGTCCCGGCTTGGTGGTGTCCCCAAGGCTTATATCAGTTTGGGCATTCATAATGCCGCCCGCCACCAAGCGCGCAATAGGCTGGTAGCCTGCCCAAATGTTGAAGCGTTGGTTGCCAATTCGCACTTTACCAAAGTCGGACGAAAATGGGTTCGCGCTCACTTCCGCTGCCCCCGACGCATGGAGCATGGTGAGAATGGAAGTGCCCAAGCCCACACTCCCTACCAGGTCACGCGCAATTTTGGCACGCACGGGATTGGCGTATGGCAAGCCTTTCATGGGCCGTACCAGGTCGAACACAGTTTGCGGGTACGATACGAGCAAGCGCGGGGCAAAGAAGGCTAGCGATAGCACCCGGTTCAACGTATCTCCGCTTGGCAGCGCGCCGCGCCCGGTGACATGCGTGACGAATTGCCCCCACGCACTGAGATGGTCATAACGCGTCTGCTCGGCGCTAGCCAACTGTGCCATCTCGTCCGTCCACTCCAACCCCGGCTCTCCCTCCCTCGCCAGCCGCCCCGCCTTATTCACAATCTGCCCGACCTCCACCTTCGCGCCCGCGCGCAACGCATCCCGCCCTTCCAGGCCGAGCTTTTTCGCGCCCGTTTCGATTGCGTCCGCGCCCAAAACGCGCCCCGTTTCCTCCCATCCCTTCACAGCCTCATTGAAGGTGAGATGACGCAGTTCGTTGAGGTAGGTGACGAATATGCGGTTGGACGCGCGCACCATCGGGATGCGCTGGGCGAATTTGGATAGAAATGTTTCTTCTCCCTTCACCAACCCACCTGCAATATCGCCATGAAATAGTTTGGCGTTCATCGCCTCGTCGAACCCCGGCGACGCGCGCCGCGCTTCATCTATAGCTTGCGCGTTGTCTTCGCTAAATAGAGTACGCATCGATGCCGCGAATGCTTCACGCGCGCGCCCTGGGTGCATGACCGTGCTCACCGCCCCCTGCCTTAACACGGCGCTATGCTCGCCCATAGTCAACGCAGCGCGTGGCACTAATCCACCCACTTCCAGCGCCGCGCCTGGAAGCCCGCGCACAATCCCGCCCGGCGTTATCCCACGCAGTTCTTCCGTCGATATAGACGGTTTCACCGCCCCCAATAGCCCACGCCCCACATCCCCCATCGACTTTGGCAGTGTCAACCCCACTGTTCCCGCCGCCCGCTCAAGCGGGCTCAACATATCGGCTAAAGGCTGGAAGCCCCCAAACTCGGCCTGCAATCGCGCGGGCTCGTCGGGGCGCGGGAAAGCCTCCTCCAACAGCGTGGGTCGTCGGGCAATCCCACCCGTGGCTACGTCCTCTCCCACCATGCGAGCTGGCATTGATTCGGCATGAAGGCCGGTTGGACGCGCGGGTGGGCGGGCTCTCCCGAGCGCACGCCCCAATCCCCGGACTCCCTTAATTCCCCCCCTAATGAGACCTATGCCTGCGATATTTAGGGGGTCGAACAAAAGTTCGCCAACGCGCGGCGCAATTCCCTCTTTCGCTTCTTGCATAGCGATTATATCGCCAAGCCCCATTTTCCCCGTCACTAGACCCCGCAATCCTGCCTGACGGTCAGTAACTAAACCGGCACCCAGTTGACCAGGACGTGCGGATAATTCGAGTGCGCGTGAAAATCGCCCTTGTGCGGGAGCGCCGCCCGACCCGAACAAGTAATCTCGCGCTTCCTCCTGTGGGGTTTTAGGGGGGAGCCCCTGCCCGCTTGGGGGAGTTTGGGTAGGCGCGAGAGGACGCGGGGGTGAGGGCGTGGGGGGCACTCCCCCTGGACCATACAGGTACTCTAACGCTTCCTGCCGTGGTGTTTTGGTGGGCACGGGCGCGGGCGCACCTGGCGTGGGTGGCAAGGGAGGTAGGCCGAGGTACTTTCTCGCCTCGTCCTGTGGCGTGTGCTGGGGCATGACTAGAAGCCAAACAGAAATCTAGTCTTTGGGTTGAAGAACTGGCTACTCACGCCACGCTGAAAGCGAGGCTGCTGCTGAAATAGCCGGTTGAAATCGAAATTGCCTGAAAAATCGGCAAACGTCTGGTCAGATGCCACGCCTGTTCGCGCTGCCGCCCCCAGCGCGGCGAGATACTGGTCAAATACCGTGTCAAATTGGTTCTGGAAAAATCTCCGCCTGATTGGGGCCTTACTAAACGGCTCAGCGGCACTGAAAAAGGCCGAGCGCGGTTGGTCCTCAAGGAAGAACGCGGGAAACTCCGGGCCAGTCCCAAAGAAATCAGTCGCGGGCATTAGAAGCCTCCAAACCCGGCGAATTGTGGTAGCCTATTTTGCCCTAATTCCTGCAAGAAACCGAGGCCAGGACTTTCCTGCCTGAACCGATTGAACTGTCGCTCCAGAAATCGTGAGAGTTCATTCCTATAGCCAGTGCCCCGCCGCGCTAGCCAAGGGCCAAAGGCCGTACTAAACATTAGCTCTTGCATTTCTTGTGATGGGTCTTGCTGGAACGACTCGGCGCGAACCTTCTGTGACCCCGCCAGTCCCGTTGGGTCACCGGATGCCGCTCGGAATGCGTTCACTATATCTGTCTGGCTTGGTAATCCCCCGCCAACAAAGTCTGCCAGTTGGAAAGAGCCCAAGTTTTCTGGGGCAATATCACGAAGGAATGGCGCCAAACGAAAGCCCGCTTTAGCTGGCTCGCCCAAAAAATTGAACGACGAGCGATTTAATAGGGTTCCCGGTTGACCAATAGAGGTGTCAAAGAGTTGTTGGAAGGCCCGCTCTGGGTCTTGTATCAGCGCGAGAAGGTCGGCCTCTCTCCTCCCCTCTGGCGTTTCTGCAAGGAGAGAGGAAGATACTGGCGCTCCACCAACGTTTGTCCCCACGAAACCTGGCGTGGCGGTGGGAATGCCGGTAGATAGGCCAAGGAAGGTCCTGGCGCCATCATTGGTGTACCCCAGTAGTTCCAATGCAGCAATCGCCGCCTCGTCGCTACTAAAATTGCCCGCTTGGAAATCCGCCAGTATGTCCGCCGCGGTCTTTGGCGCAACGTCTAGGTCATCGGCGGGCTCTACAGGTGTCCCCGTATCCCAATAAATGGTATTCTCTGATGCGTATGGGGAAACGGCGCCTGATACGTCTCCGTAGTATCCTGGCATATCTCAATCTCCTTTATGGGCGTCGCGGGAAGCCTGCATTTCCTTCCATGCCTGTGGGCGCGTTTGGCGCCCCACCGGGCGAGCCCCGCTGTGCCATGAACGACAAGACGGTTGGGGGCAAGCCGGGCGCACCTCCACCAGGCGTGCCACCTGGCGCTCCAGGCGCACCCCCTCCCATCTTTGATAATACCACAAACTTGAAGTATTCGTCAAGATATATCTTGGCGGTCTCTTTCTCGCCTCGCTCCATCGCCGCCTTCCCAAGCGCGAGCGCAAGCGCGGCAGGGTGCGAGCGTTCCGCAAGCTGCTCTTTCAGCATTGAATCAATCAGCGCGGTATCGGGCAGGTGTAGGAAGTTCTCCCACAGCCATCTATCCGGCAGGAATGGCAACTCGCCCGCTCTCGCCTGCTGTGCGGCGGCCAAGCGCGCCACGTCGTCCTGTGGAAGTTGCGCGACCATCTCCACCTTGAATGGGGGCAAGTTGGCGATTAAGTCGGGGGTGATTGTGACCTGCATGTAGTCCTTATTGCGCCCCAGCCCACGCACTACCACAGGGTTAAATTGCCCACTTACAAACTGGTCCACCCACAACTCCACAATCCCCTTCATGGCTAGCTGTATGGCCTGAGTCTGCGGGCCTAGCACCGTGAGAATCTGCTGGTTGAGTTGGGTGATGGCGTAGCCGGAGATGGCGAACGATAATTCTCCATACGTAGAGTACGGCAATCCCCCGCGCTGGAGCATGGCAGTCACCGCCGAGAGTAATTGCAGCGCGTCCTTGGTAGTCTCGGGGGGTGGCACGGCCTGGTACTTGTCCTCGCGCCCCAGATATTGCACGCCGCTTTTCACGCTTGGATGCTCCTCAAGCTCGGTATCCTCCTCGTCGGTGAATACGAGACCTCCCGGCTCGCGCGCTTTCGCCATAAGTTCGAGCGTGACCGAGAGCACTTCATTCAAGTGGTTGTAGAGCGGGCGGTTAGTAGCCAATACGGATTCCCCGTAATCGTCCGTACTCTCCGGCACGCCCTTCATGCTCATAGCGCCGGTGGGCGACCAGATATTGGGCTGGAGCGGCACCGGCACGATTACCACGGGCACGCGTGGCGACCCATGTGGCGTCCACGGCTTGAGCATGACATCCGGCGTCATTACGGCGTTCATGTTCTCGGTGTACATGTCATACACCACAAGTAACTCGTCCTCGTCCCGGAAAGCGAGCTCGGCCTCCGGGTACGCCGACAATATCTGCGCGGCAGGTCGGCTAGTGCGATGGCACGCCCATAGCAGGCCCTCGCCCCCCACCTGCCAGTACACGTTGCGCGGGTCCCACGGGCGGGCAGAACCAACAGTGGTGCCATCCGCGCGGTTCATCAATAGCGCGCGCACCGTCACCCATCCCCGATTGGGTGAGAACCACGCAAGCTGGTTTCGCAATGGTATTTCCACCAGCGCAGCCAGCAGGTCGTCGGCCTGGTCGAGAAGCCCCAGCGCGAATCGCTCTTTGAGGTCGTATCGCCCGCGCTCCGCGCGTTGTGCATGGCCGTAGGGCACCTGGAGTAGCACTTGCGCGCCCGCGAGGAAGGCTACCACCTTGCGAACGAGCGCACCCGCCTCATTGCTGGTGAAGCTCTTGAAATCCGTGCCCGCCTCTGTGCCCTCCGCGTCCACGTTCGTGTCATACGGGTCGCCGCGTTGCAGTTTGTAGTCAGAGTCCATACGTGCGCGCCGCCTGCTGGTAGCCTGGTCCTCGCGCTCCACCATACGCACAACTTCATCTATTGGATAGGTGTCTGGCATTACTCGCCCCCTCGCGTCCCACGCTTCCGCTTGCCCTCACGCTTTCCAAAGAACTGCGCTCTAGGCCGCTTGCGTGGGCCAGCGCCGAGCGCGTGCGAAAAGTTATGCACCAGCCCCCGCCCGAGCGCCTGGATACCGTGGTCCCACTTTGGCTCTGGCTCGTCGCCAATCTGATTGCCCGACGCGTCGGTGCGCCATCGGTAAATATGCTCTTGATGGTCGAACGGGTTGGGCATCATGCCGAACTCGCTAAGTAGGCCACGGCATTTAGGGCTTATCACCAGCTTGGCTGCGCCGCTAGCACTAGGGACGAGGAAAGTCTTGATGCGCTCTATGCGTGGCAATAACCGCACGCGTGGATTGCGCGCCTCCTTGCCGGTGAACTTGCGCCAAATTTCCCTTGAGGAAGTGGTGGAGTGGTGCTGCGTGGCGTAGTGCGGGTCATCCACAAGCACCTCGAAGTCCTTGTACCACTCGCGGTGCCGCACGATGTCCTTAATAATTTCCTCCGTCGTGCGCCCGCGCTCATAGATTTCATCGACTATCCGCACTTGCCCCTCCACAATCTGCACCACCTCCACCGCGTGCGCGCTCTCCGTCCCATAGCCGGGGTCCTCCCACAACTGCACTTGCACTCCCGGCTCGTAAGTCACATTGCCCACATGCAAGTCCGGCCTGAACTCCGGGAACACCACGCCGGTTGGTAAGCACGGCTCGCCCTCGTAGCGTTCCTTGTACTGCGTGTCGGTCATCTCGCCGCGTATGCGAACGAGCTTGGGGTCATCGTCCCCACCGGGGAACATGTAATAGTTGCTCGCCGACTTGAGCCGGAACCACGCCTTGTCTGGGCCAGCATTGCCCCACGCCTTCCCGAGCACCGTGAACCACCCCCACGAGGTCTCGATAGTGCCAGTCGCCATCAACCATGCATCGCCCGGCGCGGTGCGCTCCATGCAGCGTTCAAAACCTGCCAAATCCAATTGCCCGGCCTCGCAAATCACAATCCCGCTTGGCGCTTCCTTGCGTAGAGTGCGGAAATCCTTGGCTGACTTCGTTTTTATCTGCGCTAACACCAATTGTCGCCCCGTGCCGCCCATAATTTCGAGCATACCGGGGTTTATCTTCTTCACTTGCCGCTTGAGCAGACCGAGGGCCTGAAAATCGTTCTGCAAGTAGTGAAATTCGCGCTCAGTAGCATCATAATCTGACCCAACGAGCCAGTAAATGATGGGCAGCACGTCTGTAATCGGTAATCGCTGCGCTTCCGCGCGTGCGAGCGCCTTTTTTAAGTCCGGTATGAACTCTTTGAGCACCTTTTTCGCCCCAACCGCGCTCTTTCCCGCCTGAATTCCACCCGTAATCGCTATCAGTGTGGCTGGGGATAGCAAAACGGCCTGCTGTTCGGGCGTTGGCGTGTACCCCACAGTGCGAAACAGCGCGCGCGTGCGCTCACCAAAGGGCTGGAGGAGGGCGTCTTGTGTATTATTCACGGCCAAACTTCAACCCGCTCCCCAAAATCGGGTCCTCCGGCATTAAAAAGGCATACCCGCCCGTTGGCCGAGCTCTGGTTGGAGTAATTCGGGCCAAAAACTGGAGGCCCAACCGGGAAAGGGGACCAAACCAGGGCATCATCCCTTCCTCAAATTCCTCCACAATGACAGCCATCTCGCCATCCGCCTGACCCCCCCGCACTCTCCCCAGAGCCATTTCCGGTGGGGCAGTTCCATACCGTTCTATTAGGGGTATCCTAATTTGGTCATTGATAAAACTACGGTTACGCTCGAAATCGCTCAACCCAAAACGCGGGGACTCGTCAATGCCAGGAATGATTAAGCCACCTTTACCACTAAAACTTTGGCTGAGTTGTGGTAATTCTTCCAATCTCGGGCGGCTCGCTTTGTTCTCAGACAACTTAACGGCTCGCCGGGCGGCGGCCTTTCCAAGATTCAAAAAGGGATATGGGCTAGGCATTACCGTGCCCCCACGAGCGCGTCAACCGCGTCCTCTAGCGCCGCGCCATCACGCACGGGGGCTGCGTCATCGCGCATCCCCATTAGCGCGTCGATGATGCGCTTCGCTTCATCCTGCGATACGCCCAGCTTGTACCCGTAGCGTTGTGGCATGAGCCCGCGCAGCGCGAACATGAGCAGGTTGGGATAGCGCAGGATCTTATCATACTTCTCCTCACTCGCGGTCGCCCAATCTAGCACGCTAAACATCCGCGCTTCCAGATTTCGCGCGCGCTGTCCCTCAACCACTTGCAGACGGGCGGCAAAGTCGTCGTCCTCACTCAGCCAGCGGTAGAGGGTATTGCGCGAAATCCCCGCCTGCGCGCACGCTTCCTTATCCGTTACTGCTTCCGCGAACTCGGTGAGAAACGAGTCCTTGCGCGCCCGAACGTCCTCCGGCGATTTGCCTGTAGGTCTATGGCTGCTCAAGGAACGGCCTCCGCAATTTAATCCTTTGCTGCGCTGCGTCAAGCACATCCCCCACGCTCCCACCCATCGCCCGACTTGCCGCTATGTTATGCGCCCCACCTGTGCGCGCGCCCTCTAATGTATGTATGTTAGGCAACGCATCACGTATCTCTCGAATCACCTCCCGCACCACACTCACCGGCACACCCGCCGCACCGGGGGTAGCCACCATCTTTAGCGCGTCAGGCCGGTTGGGATTACTATACTGTATTGTGGCGTACCCCACGCCCGCTCTCCCGCGCGCTTCCACTATCCGCAATAACCGCATCGCCCCATCCGGGCTCGAAAGCTCGAACTCGTGCGCGGGCTGTTGCAAACCACGCACGCCCGCGCGCGCATACGCCAACTTGAATCCCTCCCTAAGCTCGCGCGTATCGCCCAACTGCATCGCCCCACTCCCCCCCGCAAGTGGGGGCGGGTTGATAGGCCGCAAGAACCCACCAGGCGGCATACCCGGCTCGGGCGCACCAGGCAGGCGCACGCGCCCCGCTTGGAACTCCTGCTCTCGCGTGAGCACACTTGGGCGCGGGGCGCCCGGCATCGCGCTAGCGCCGGGGAAGTCCATCCCTCTCGGCCCAATGTTCTCGCGCGCGAGAAAGGGGTGCCCACGCGCGGCACGCGCTCGCTGCGCGGCAGCCAGCATCGCGTCTAGCGCGGGGCGCAGGAATGGGCGTGGGTTCGGCATAGTTCGACCTCTATCCACCATTCTAGCACGCGCACGCGTGCGTGTCAACCGGGCGAGCGGGGTGTGGTATAATGGAGGGGGAAAGGGGGGAATTGGCGATGACAATGTACTACCTTGGCATGGAGCAACGACGGAGAGAGCGAGAACAAGGCATCCCGCCATGGTCTAAGTGGGGCGACTACTTGTACGAGATACACCGGGATGTGGAGGAGTTGTGCGGGCGCACGCTCTCGCCGGGCGAGGTGGCGGCCTGGCGGTTTGGGTATAGGATGGCAGACGTGCGTGTGGGCGCTTGACAAACGCGCGGCGCGCGAGTACAATGGAATTGCGGGGGCGCGCATACAGCAAGTATTATTTGAGGTTCGGGCGACCGCGCACTCTATCCCCCCATCCCGGCTCGCCGACTTTTGACCTTTCTGATTGCGCGCGGTAGGGCTCCCTCACATACTCCCATCCCACTAAGACCTA
>Ga0213870_1000113_pt1 | contig 40632 bp, 33 predicted proteins | sample WICALVC2017_Meta_FD_160119 | JGI IMG/M metagenome (GOLD analysis project Ga0213870, IMG submission 160119) | Freshwater microbial communities from subterranean cave lake in Wind Cave National Park, South Dakota, United States - WICALVC2017 | ecosystem: Environmental > Aquatic > Deep subsurface >...
CTTCGACCACCTGGAGCCCGCGCCCCTCCGCTGCATAGTCCTCCTGGAGCATCCGCAGCGCGCTCAGTATTTCCACTCGTGACACGCCTTCCACCACCCCGTGCAGCCGATCCACCGAGATCGGCTCACTCGAGACGAACAGCAGCGCCTCCACAATCCCTGTGAGGCCCTGTAGGGGCGCCGCTTGCCGCGCCCTCTCGATGCCCGCTTCGTCCGTTGCCGCTGTCATCATGAGTGGGTCTCCTCTGATTCAGCATCCTCGTCCGTCGCCGGCAGGAATGCCCGCGACAGGAGGATGGCGCCGAATGCCGCGGACTGATAGGCCCGCACCAACCTGATCCGGACCAACTCCAGCAGCCCCAGAAACGTCACGATCACGACCAGTCGCCCTTCTTCCGGCACGAATAAGGACTCGAACGGAATCGCGGGCGCCTGTTCCAGCCGTTCCAGAATGTAATTCATCCGGCCCTTGACCGTCAGATGCTCGGCTGTCACCTCGACGAGGGCTTTCACCGGCGTCCGTTGAACGATGTCCTGGAAGGCATCGACGAGGTCGAATAGGGTCAGGTCCAGGGGCTGGTCGGCACTCTCGTCAGACAGGCGTGGAAGCGCCGTCTCGCGCAACGCCGGGCGGCCGAAGACGTCATGCCACTGTTGCCCCCGCTCAACCAGTTCAGCAGCAGCCTCCTTGAACTGCTGATACTCCAACAGCCGGCGGACCAACTCCGCGCGCGGGTCCTCCCCACCGTCTTCGTCCTCGTCCCCGTCGGTCTCCACCGGCAACAGCATCCGCGACTTGATCTGGATCAGCGTAGCCGCCATCACCAGGAATTCCCCGGCGACATCCAGGTTGAGAGCCTTCAACAGGCTGATGTACTCGAGGTACTGCTTCGTGATTGCGGCGATCGGGATATCGTAAATGTTGATCTCGTTCTTTTTAATCAGATGGAGGAGCAGGTCGAGCGGGCCTTCAAACTCATCCAGGCGGACGCGATAGGCCGCTTCGATGGTATCCATTTCTGTGTCGAGAGATTCAGCCATGGGCCTCTTACTATACCAGATTTAGCGGTGAAGACAAGTCTTTGGTCAAGATATGGTGGGACGTCTACCCTATGTCTTTAGTAAGACCCCAGGTGGTAGGGGACGTCGGTGACGATCACCCGAGGTTTTAAACAGTCTTGTTGACCGACCGAACGGCGAGCCCGCCGTCAGGCTGGTCGTAGCGGCGTATCAGCGGTTGCAGGAGAAACCGTCGTGAATCATGCGGGCTAGCCGAGGTCGCTGTCAGGACGGTCAGGGTTGCGCGATGCTCAATTGATCACGCGGTGCCCGCGGCCCTCCAGGCATTTGATGTAACTGCGCTTGTACTGCTCCTCGGCGGACAAGCCTTCTTTGGCGGCGCCCCCCGTCCCGCCAATGGCCGCCCCCACCGCGGCGCCCTTTCCGGCGCCTCCACCAGTGGCAGCCCCAATCGCCGCGCCGGCCGCTGCACCGATGGCACCACCCACAATCGCCCCTTTGGCCCCTTCGGTCGCCGTTCCCCCCGACGCCTTGTTCGCCAGTTCTTTGCATGTGGTCAGGTCCCGGTCCAGATTTGCCTTGCTGGTGCCTGCACGGGGATCGACGGTGGGTTGCCACGTGCCATACGAGGCGCACCCACCAAGCCACACCGTGGCCATCCCTATGACGATGAGTCTATGCATGATCATCTTTGCCTCCCCTTCTGGTGTGTGACCAACAAGGTCGCATTTCACGTGCACCATGGGAAACGCTTACTTCACCTCGTTGAGATGCACCAACGCATCCTCAAGGTGGTGGGTCGCCACATCGGCCTTGCCCGCTTTCCCATGTTCAATGGCGTCTTTCAGGTCGTGGATTGCGCCGGTCATGTGGGGATTGCCCGTCTTCTTTTTCTTCTGAGCCATTTCCGCGTGCTTCAGCGCCTCTTCAGCATGTTTGACCAGGATATCCGCATGCCCCTGCTTCCCGTGCGAGACTCCCTCCTCAATCTCTTTGATGGCCTGATTCTTATGCGACTCGGCTGCCCAAGAAACACCACCCACTGCAAACGTCAGAGCACCAACAATCAACGCCGCTGTTGCCAGATTACGCATCATGACGAATCCCTCCTGTGTTAGATTCACGACCCGATCACTCCTCTCCCCCGGAGTCCGCCTTAGGCGGAGAGGGCCGGGGTAAGAGGGAATTTTCTGAATAGTAACGAAAACCGGAGGCACCATAACACAAGATTTTGCCCGATGTCAAGGCAACCGGCTTGACTGTCGGGGGTTGAGATTGGAGCGGAGAGGTAGATAGGGGAGCGGGCCTGCCGATTCATGATTGGAGGATAATTAGTGGACGGGAAGAGGCGCGCTGTACCGTTACCGGCGGCGGAGCAGCTTCCCGGGAGTGCCTTTCCAGAGGATGAGGAGGGGGCTGGCGACGAAGATCGAGGAATAGGTCCCAATGATCACGCCCAGGAGCAGCGCCAGGGAGAAATCGTGCAGCACCTCGCCGCCGGCCAGGGCCAGGGGAATGAGCACCAGAATGACGGTCAGCGACACGACCACGGTTCGGCTCAGCACCTGGTTGACCGCGTTATTAATCACGGTCTCGAGCGGGTCCCGGTGGCGCATTTTCAGATTTTCCCTGATCCTGTCAAAGACGACGACGGTGTCCGTCAGCGAATACCCCGCCAGCGTCAGGAGGGCGGTGACGAGCAACAGGGAGATCTCCTTGTCCAGCAGGTAGAACACCCCCAGCACCGCGAACACATCGTGGAAGGTCGCCACCGCGGCCGCCACCCCGAACCGGAACTCAAATCGCGCTGCGACGTAGGCCATGATACCCAGCATCGAAATCGTAATGGCGATGAGGGCGTCCTTCTGGAGTTTCTGGCCGATGGTGGGGCCGATCTCGTAACTGGAATCCACCACGAACGGATTGCTCGTGAACTCCGTCGTGAACACCTCCAAGACCTTTTCCGCCACCTTCTCCTCGATCGTGGTCTGGGCCTTGACCCGCACGATCAGCTTATTATCGGCCGTGAATTCCTGCAGCTCCACGCCCAGCACGCCATGGCGGATCAGCGCCTGTCTGGCCTCCTCAATCAGGATCGGCTGCTCGAACTTCAATTGGACGGCCGTCCCGCCCGCAAAGTCGATGCCCAGATTCGCCGCCCCGCGCCCGATCTGAACCAGGGCTAGCAGTCCGACGAGGGCGAGCACCGCGGAAAAGGCGAAGGAATACCGCCGGAGCCCCATGAAGTCGATCGACGTTTTGCCGAGGATTTCAAGCATCGGCGGCCCTAGATGCTCAGGCGCTCCAGGCGCCCTCGACGGCTCAGGAGATCGAAGATGACCTTCGTGCCGACTAAGGCCGTAAACAGATTAATCGTGATCCCCAAACACAGCGTGACGGCAAACCCCTTGATCGGGCCGGTACCGAACAGAAACAGCGCGAAGCCGGTGATCAACGTCGTGACATGCGAGTCCACGATGGTCAGAAACGCCTTGTCATAGCCGGCGTCCACGGCCGGCCTGACCGGCTTGCCCGTCCGCAGTTCCTCGCGGATCCGCTCGAAGATCAACACGTTCGAGTCCACGCCCATCCCGATGGTCAGGATGATGCCGGCAATGCCGGGCAGAGTCAGCGTGGCATTCAGCCCGGCGAGCGCGCCGACCAGACAGACCAGGTTCAGCATCAACGCGAAATCCGCGATCGCGCCCGACATGCGGTAATAGACGACCATAAAAATGATCACCATGGCGCCCGCAATCATAGTGGAGCGAATGCCCTTCTCGATGGAGTCGCGCCCCAGGGACGGCCCAACCGTCAGATCCTGAATGATCTTCACGGGCGCCGGGAGCGCGCCGGCGCGGAGCACAATCGCCAGATCGTTTGCCTCTTCCATGGAGAAATTGCCGGTGATCTGAGCCCGACCGCCGGTGATCCGTTCCTGAATCACCGGCGCGGAATAGACCGTGTTGTCCAGAATGACGGCCATGCGCTTCTTGACGTTCTCCGCGGTAATCCGCTCGAACAGCTTGGCGCCGGTGTTGTCGAAGTTGATCGAGACGTAGGCGTTCTGGAATTCACCGAGCGACACCCGGGCATCCGTCAGGACGTCACCGGTCAGCGCCACCCGCTTCCTGATGAGGTACGGCGTCTTCGTGACCCGCCCGGTTTCCTTGTCCACGTTGCGCTCGAAGAGGATTTCGTCGTCGGGCGGGATCTGCGGCCCGAATTCCTTCAGCACGTCCTCTTCTTTCCCCGCCGGAACCCGGTCTGGCAGCGCGCGTGCAACCTTGTGGTCCTCATCCAGCATCTTGAACTCCAGCAAGGCCGTGTTCTTAATGAGCGCCTTGGCCCGGGCCGGATCTTTGACGCCCGGCAACTGGACGACGATCTGGCGGAGCCCCTGCTGCTGGAGCAACGGCTCGGCCACGCCGAACTGGTCGATCCGGTTCCGGACGGTCTCCAAGGCCTGGCCAACCGCGGCCTTCTTGAGCCGCTCGGCCTCGTCCGGCTTTATGCTCAACAGCACGATGTGATCGCCGGACGACCGCCCGCTCAACGCGGGAAACTGCTCCTCGGCCAGCGTCAGGACGGCCTCCTTCGCACCGGGATCCGCCAGCGTGACCGTGATCTCGATCGGCCCGGTCCGCGTGACGCGGTCCACCTTGATCTGCTGCTCGGTCAACAGATCCGTCAGGTTCAATAGGTCCCGATCCATCTTGATTTCGAGCGCGCGCTCCGCCTCCACTTCCAACACCAGGTGGATGCCGCCCTGGAGATCGAGGCCCAACGTCATGCCCTTGTCGGGCAGGTTCTGCTTCCACCACTCGGGCATGCTGGAGAACAGCGGCGTGGAGGGCAGAAAAAGGACCAGCGACACGACGACCGTGACGCTCAAGAGAATGAGTCGGCCGGCGACCGGCTTCATGCCACACCTGCGTCAGTCATCGTCATCCCCGCGAAGCCGGACGACATGCTCGCGCATGACCTTGATCTTGGCGTTCTCCGCCACCTGCAGCGTCACGGTTGCCTTGCCGACGTTCGTCACCGTGCCCCAGAGCCCCCCGCTCGTCACGACTTTGTCGCCCTTTTTGAGCTGGGCGATCATGTCTTGCTGCTTCTGGCGCTGCTGTTTTTGAGGACGGTAAATCACGAAATAAAAGATGATGATGATCATGATGAACATCGGGAGCATTTGCACGAACTGTTCGCCCATTGACGGCATCGGCGCAGAAACGGGGGCCTGCGCGAGCGCCCGTACAATCATCGTGTTCATGCCTGACATACCTCCCGCTTCGCGTAGAATTGCTCGTGGAACTCCCTCACCCGCCCCTCACGCACCGCCTCGCGTATGCCGGTCATCAAGGTCCTGAAGTAATGGAGATTGTGGATGGTATTGAGACGCGCGCCGAGCATCTCCTTGGCCATAAACAGATGGCGGAGATAGGCGCGCGAATAGGTCCGGCACACCATGCATGCGCAGGCGGGGTCTATCGGGGATTCGTCCTTGGCGTACTGGGCGTTTTTGATCAGCACCCGCCCAAACGAGGTGAAGAGCCAGCCGGTGCGGCCGTGGCGAGTGGGCATGACGCAATCAAACAGGTCCATGCCGCGGGCGACCCCTTCGATGAGGTCTTCCGGCGTCCCCACGCCCATCAAATACCGGGGCGCAGGTTCCGGCAATTCCGCCACCGCCGCATCCAGCGCCGCATAGAGCGCCGGTTTGTCCTCCCCAACGCTCAGACCGCCGAGGGCGTATCCGTCAAATCCGATGTCCGCCAACGCCGCCGCCGCGCGCGCGCGCAAGTCCGGATAATGCGCGCCCTGGACGATGCCGAAGAGCATCTGGTCGGGCCGGCGCCTGGCATTCCGGCAGCGACGCGCCCATCGGGTCGTCCGGGCCAGCGCGCCTTCAGCCGCTTCGATCGTGGCGGGATAGGGCAGACATTCATCGAGCGTCATGGCGATGTCGGGGCCGAGCGATTCCTGAATGTCCACGACGAGCTCCGGCGTCAAGTGGTGCCGCGAGCCGTCCACATGGGACTGAAACGTCACCCCGTCATCCGAGACCGTGCACAGAGGCGCCAGGCTGAACACTTGATAGCCTCCGCTGTCCGTCAAGATCGCTCCCGGCCATCCCATAAAACGATGCAGTCCGCCCAGTTCCTCGATCAGACGGTGGCCGGGCCGGAGATACAAATGATAGGCATTGCAGAGGATCATCTCGAAGCCAAGGCCGGTGAGGTCCTCGGAGGCGAGACCCTTCACGGTGGCTTGCGAACCGACGGGCATGAAAGCCGGCGTCGCCACGGCGCCGTGCGCGGTGCGCAACTCACCCACGCGAGCCCGCGACTGTCCATCCTTGTGCATGACCTGAAATCCGAGCGCGGCCATCACATTCGCTCCGGGGCCGTCACACCGAGGAGGCTCAATCCGTTCCGAATGACGGTCTGGACGCTCCGGAAGAGACAGAGTCGCGCCGCAGTCACGGCAGGGGTCAGCGGGACCTCTGTGAGGCGATCCCGGCTGTCCAGTTCACGTTCGAGCACAGGGGGCAATATCCGGTGTTTGTAATAGTAGGCATGGAGACGGGCCGCCAAGTCCTGCAAGTAATAGGTGAGCCGATGCGGCTCCAGCGCCCGGGCGCTTGCTTCCAAGAGCGCGGGGTATTCCGCCAATGGCTTGATCAGGTCCAGATCGTCCGGCGAGTTCAGGACGGACCAGTCCACCTCGCCCGTTGAGGGCACGGCCATCCCTCTCTCCGCGGCGACCCGAAAGAGACTGGCCACCCGCGCATGCGCGTACTGGACGTAATAGACAGGATTCTCCGCCGACTGTTGTGTGGCCAGAACCAGATCGAAATCTAATTGGCTGTCGGCCCGTCTGGTCAGAAAGATGAATTTGGCGGCGTCCGCGCCGACTTCTTCCACGACTTCGCGCAACGTGACCATCTCACCCGCCCGCTTGGACATCGTCACGCGCTGCCCGCCTCGCAGCAGGTTGACAATCTGCACCAGGACGACGTTCAAGCGGTCCTTCTGGTGGCCGAACGCCTCCACCGCCGCCTGCATTCTGGGAATGTACCCATGGTGATCGGCCCCCCAGATGTTGATCAGAAGATCATAGCCGCGGCCCAGCTTCTCCCGATGGTAGGCGATGTCGGAGGCCAAATAGGTGTACTCCCCGTCCTGCTTCCTGACGACGCGATCCTTATCGTCTCCAAACGCAGTGGACCGGAACCACTGGGCGCCGTCCTCCTCAAAGACCACTCCCATTTTTTTCAGAGCGTCCAGCGCACCCTCGACCTTCCCGTCATCAAAAAGAGACTGCTCGCTGAACCACGTATCGAAACGAAGGCCGAACCCCTGCAGGTCGGACTTGATGTCGGCAAGCAACAGACGAGGCGCCTCTTCCGTGCACAACCGCTTGAGATGCGGCAGCACGGGATCATACTGCTCCGCCTCGGCATGAGCGATCAGCTTGTGGGCGAGTTCTTCGACGTACGCGCCGCGATAGCCGTCTTCCGGAAACCGCACGTCCGGCTGCTGAAGCAGCGTCAAGCAGCAGGCTTCCACGGACTCGGCCAGCAGCTTCATCTGGCGGCCGGCGTCGTTGATGTAATATTCCGTGGTCACCTCGTATCCGGTGGCCCGGAGTAGATTCGCCAACGCGCCGCCGAAGGCCGCCCCGCGCCCATGCCCCATGTGCAACGGACCCGTCGGATTGGCGCTCACAAACTCCAGCAGGACACGTGTGCCGAGGCCCAGGGCTGACCGTCCGTATTGCGCCCCTTGCGCTTCGATCTCAGCCAACACCCGAAACCACAGATCGCGCTTGACCGTCAGATTGATGTAGCCGGGTGGCGCCACGTCAATGCGCTCCAGCACGTCAGGATGCGCGCGCAAGCGGCCGGCGATGACTTCGGCGATCTCCTGCGGAGCGCGGCGCTCGGACGCGGACAGGTTCATCGCCACCGTCGTCGCCAGATCACCCCACCCGCTTTTCCTGGGCACATCGAGGACAAGAGCAGGAACATGGGCAAGCTTCAGATCGCCGGCTGCCCGCGCCTCATCCAACGCTTCCCGTAATGTGGACAGAACCGCTTCCTTCACAACTCCCACCGACATGGCCTAGGCGCTCCACACAACAGCGGGGGCCCGTGCGCCACAGAGTGGCTCCGATGCCCCCGCACCCCGCGCTCGCCCCGGCAGAGCCGAAGGCTCGCTACAACAACAGCCCTCGAGAACGCTCCGAGGGCTGCAAAAGTGGGCGCACTGTACCATAACGAACCGGCAATGGCAAGGTTCGCGCCGCACTGAACACCGCGATTGGCAAGGCCTCCAGCGTGATTCACCAAGCGAGTGGTTCAGGGTGAGAGGAGCAGGTGTCATTCCGAGCGACGCGAAGAATCTCGGGTTCTACCGGGCCGGTTAGACCCTTCGCGACGCTCAGGGTGACAATTCCAGGGTTAAAGCGCCACAGCGCAAAGGACTAGCGGACGTCCTGGGCACAGCGGAACCCGATGAAGGTGGCCCAGTTCGTCGGGCGGGCCCTGAGCGGGTACGTGGAGCGCAGGTGGATCGCAAGGGCGCCCCACGAGCCCCCACGGAGCATGCGCAGCTTGCCATCACCCGGCCACGCGCTGTCATCCGTTGTGGCACCTGCGTAGCTGCCATGATCACTGTCCTCTACCCATTCCCAGACGTTGCCACTCATGTCGTACAAACCAAACGCGTTGGGTTGTTTACTTCCAACCGGGTGAGTCTTGTTGCCGCTATCCTTCGTGAACCACCCCACGCTGTCCACATTATCGCTGCCGCAGTATTCCTGCTCACCGCCGGCACGGCAGGCGTATTCCCATTCCGCTTCACTCGGCAGCCGATACTGCTTGCCGGTCTTGGCGTTGAGCTTGCGGATGAATTCCTGGGCATCATCCCAGCTCACCTGTTCTACCGGGCAGGTGTCGCCGCAGGCACTAAAGTAGCTGGGGTTGTTGCCCATCACGGCGCGCCATTGCCCTTGGGTGACTTCAGTCTTGCCCATGGCAAAGGCTTTTCCGATGGTGACGCGGTGTACGGGCTGTTCACCCCTCATTACACCGTCGTGCGATCCCATGTCGAAACTGCCTGCGGGGAGGATGACCATCTCCGGGCAGTCCGGGCAGTCGCGGATGATTTTGCCGGATTTCATTTCCTGCATTTCTTTATGGCGATCCTCGACCTGGGACATCAGCACCTGGATGTCCTTGCGGTCGGGCGTAGCCAGTTGTGCGAGCTTGAGGCTGCGCGCGAGCTGGATGATCTTTTCGCGCAGCGCATTGTCATTCGGCGATTTCTGCAACTGCTCGACCATCTGATTCAGTTGCTCGCGCGGGGATAGCGCATACGCCGCATGCACCAACATCAATGCTCCGAATATCAGTCCCGCTAATTTCATCGTGAATTTCATGGCCTCCCCCGTTTTGGCACTATAGTATAGCGAGTCCTTCGAAAAAGAAAGGGGCGTTTCGTCCTCCTGTCCCCAGCGTTCTGCATCCCTACGCGCCGTAGACCTGACGTCCCCACCACAACGCGACGGCTGATCGGCCGGGACACGCGTGCGGATTTGGACTTTTTCTTGACTTTTTCCTGAGAGGCGAGCGCGCTCAGTGTCAGGGATTGTTGCTATCGCTCGCTCATCAGGGTAGTATCCCACGTATTCATCCTGTTGAGGTTTTTCTCCTGTCATGTCAACGAGGTACAGATTTGGAATCCACATTAGACCGGCTTGATTTTGTGACCATTCAAGGGCTCCTGGCCTACGGGGAGATGTTTGCGCGCCGCACCGCAGGTGAGGGGATTGAGCTCCCACCCGCCCCGGCTTCCGCAGTCGACCGCGCACAGCGAACCCGTGACGCCATGGAGAAGATCCGGGCGTTTGTGCACGGTGCGCAAAAGGGCTTTCCTGGGGCGGAGGAGTATCGGGCCGCCCGGCGCGCGGTGATCGAAGAGGGTTGCGGAGGCGATGAAGTGGTGTTCTTCGCCGCCTGGAATGCTCTCCTCGCGGCAGGCGAGCTGGCACCGCTATTCCGGGTCTCCATCGGGTCGGTGCAGAAGCCGGCGCATCGTCGGCCGGTGGCGATTGTGCCGCGCACGCAACTGACACCGCAGTTGGTCGAGGATCGTATTGTACTGGATCTGGGCGAGGATCGCTTTTGGCTCTTGCCGCGCGATTTGACCGGTCGAACCCTCCTGTTCACGATGCGTCATGGTATCTCCCGCGTGGAGAGCGGCAGCTCTCGAGTCGGACGCCGCCTCGCGAACGTGCTGGATCCTGAGCGGGGCGTCCCCAAAGCCGACGCGGTCGGGGCAGCCTTGGCCCGAATGCTGGGCGTGGTCGGGCAACAACTGGACTTTCTTCACGTTCACAATTATCTCGATCCGCGTACCTTCGTCCATCTGGTGAGCCGGAGCCCCAATACGCGGCAACTGTATGCGCGGGTGATCGCGGCGCTGCTTCAAGCGCATTCCCCCACGGCCGAGCAACTCCCCCCCGCGTATGACCCGGCCTTGGACTCCCAGGATTTCGGATGGGTCACGGGTGTGGAGAAGAAGGTGGAAGCCGAGGAAGCCGCGAAGGCATTCGGCGTCGACGTGCCGACGGCCAAACGCCTGATCAAGCATCCCCTCTACAGCTACCCAGGCGGGCACTCCTTCTTCGATGTCTATGTGGATATCGTCGATGGCTTCCGCCGGTTGGGCCACTCCAACCAAGGGATGGTCGTGTGCTTGTACAGCCACAGCTCAACGCTGCGGGCGCTCATGATTTATCTCGATCCGCGTCCCTTTCGCGAAGCCTTCACCGAGTTTGGCGAATATAAGGAGGGACAGGATAACGTCGTTCTGCTGACCTACGAACAGGGACTCTTATCCGGCTATTCCACCGCGGTGGGTCTGTCAGCGCGGGAACGGGCGGCGCGGGAGACCTGGGTGAAGGTCGAGCGCGAACGCCGAGACCGGATCACGCTCAAGCCCCGGCAACTCAAGCGGATTGTGGCCCTGGTCTCGGGCGGAGATTTCGCCGGGGCCGGCGCGGCGTTAAAAGAGCTGCGCGTGACAGGCAACCGGTTTGGCCTCGAGGTCTATTTTGTCCGTCACGGGTTTTTAGGTCTGGCCAACAACTGGATCGAAGCCGTGACCGAGGACGATACCCGCGGCATGGGCAGCCATGCGAGCAGTCCGATTGGGAGCAGCCGCTTCGAAGATTTCAAAAATGAGCAGGTGCAGCAGGCCACCATGCGGCATCTGGGGCCCTATATGGAAGATGGCGCCTTGGTGGTCATTGGTGGTGACGGCAGTCTTCGAGGGGCGCGGGCCCTCTATGAATGGTTTGGGGTTCAGAGCGTTGGCATTCCAGGCACGATCGACAATAATCTCGCGGGGACGACTTCGCTGGGCTTTCATTCGGCCGTGGCGCTGGCGAATCAATCCATCGAGTCGCTGAAAGCCACCAGCTCCGCCATGGGCAGTGTCTTTTTCGTCGAGATTATGGGGGCGGGGTCGGGCCATCTTGCACTCGCCTGCGCCTATCAGGCCAGGGCTGAGGGCGTGTTGGTCAACGAACATCCCGATCCGGACGCGTACATCGACGACATCATCCTGGGCACGCTCAAACGCACCTTGGGCGTCCCCAACAAAAGCCATCTGTTTGTGGTCGCGGAACAGACCCCCCACCGCCATCACCCGGATGGGGGCGTTCGCGGGCTGGTCGAGTACGTCGCCGGCACGCTGACCACGTGGCCGCAGTTTCACGCGAACCCCGGTGAATATCGCCTCGCCCCTGCGACCAAAGCCACGATCCTCGGCCACACCTTGCGGGGAGCGCCCCCCACTCCAGAGGACAAAACCATCGGGCAAGATCTGGCCTATGAAGCCATTCGCCGTCTGGTCAAGGACCCGGAACGGGTCGTCGGGTGCATGCTGGCCTATCGCGGGCCAGGAACCATCGAGGCCATTCCGCTCCACGCCGTTGCCCCGAAGCAGTTCGACTGGGAGATCTTTGCCCGGATGCACGGAAGCGAGCTTCCGTAACGCCATGCGAAAAGCCAAGATTGTGTGCACCATAGGCCCCGCAAGCGATTCGCCCACCCTGCTCGATCAGTTGATTGAGAGCGGCATGGACGCGGCTCGGCTGAACTTTTCTCATGGGACCCACCAATCGCATGCCCGTGCGGTCAAGGCCGTGCGCGAAGCAGCCGGTCGCCGGCATGTGGTGGTGGCGATCATCCAGGATCTGCAAGGACCGAGGATCCGTATTGGGGAGATCGATGACCTTGGAATCGAGCTGGTCGCCGGCACGTCTGTCCGACTGGTGACGACCCTTGTCCAGTCCGGCGGTCAACGCAGCGCTCAGTCCGTTTCCCTATCCGGCATGCTCGAGATCCCGGTGACGTACCCATCCCTGGTGCAGGATGTCCAGCCAGGCGCCCGCATCCTGATTGACGATGGGTTAATTGAGTTGCTGGCGGGCCGGGTTTCAGGCGGCGCTGTCGAGTGTCAGGTCGTGACCGGGGGACGGCTCACCTCGCACAAGGGTATGAACCTGCCCGGTACTCGCATCAGCGCTCCCACCCTGACAGACAAAGATCGGGAAGATCTCCGATTCGGCATTGCGCAGGGGGTGGACTACGTGGCCCTCTCGTTTGTCAGAGGCCCGGATGACGTGGTCGCGGCCAAGAAATTCGTGGCCGACTGGGGCGGGAATGTCCCGATTATTGCGAAGATCGAACGGCCGGAAGCGGTTGAATGCCTGGACGCGATTCTTGATCAGGCGGACGGCGTCATGGTTGCGCGGGGCGACCTCGGAGTCGAGATGGGTCCCGAGACAGTGCCGGTCCTGCAGAAACGGATCATTGCGGAAGCCAACCGCCGCCGCCGTCTCGTCATCACGGCAACCCAGATGCTGGAGTCCATGACACACCACATGCGTCCGACGAGGGCCGAAGCCTCGGACGTGGCCAATGCCGTCTTCGACGGGACAGACGCGGTGATGCTCTCGGGCGAAACGGCGATTGGAACCCATCCGGTCGAAACCGTTCGCGTCATGGATCGAATTATTCGGGCCGCGGAGGAAGGCACGTCGCATACGTTCGTGCGCCGGTCCGACACCATCAGCAAGGAAGTGACATTCCCGGAAGCGATTTGTACGTCGGCCTCATCGGCCGCCGCGGCCCTCAACGCGAGCGTCATCGTGGCCTTCAGCGAGTTGGGGACAACAGCGCGATTACTGTCGAAGCAACGACCGACGGCCCCGATTATAGCGTTCACACCATTTGAGTCGGTGCGGCAGCAAATGGCCCTCTATTGGGGCGTGCTTCCACACACGATGCGGCAAATCGATCAGACAGACGAGCGGGTCCACGAGGCAGAACGTCGCTTGAAGGCGGAGGGGTTTGTGAAAACGGGAGAACGAATTGTGATTCTCTCCGGCACTCAGATTGGTCAGCCGGGAGGAACGAATTTGATGAAGCTCCACGAAGTGGAGTGAGACGGGCGACCAAATAAAATGGGGATGGGCTACAGGCCCATCCCCCACATCCTCGGCCTTCCCGGGCGGGCGCTTGCCTTATGGTTTCATCATCTTCTGTTTCGTGGAGCGCCGGCGCAAAATCCACCCTTCGGCAATGATCATACCCAACGCCATGAGCACCGGATAGACCTTGGCTTCGATGGGCACCGGCGGCTCCAGGATGCTGTAGTAGAACGCCGACACCGCCATCTTCAGACCGGCATCGCCGTTATGTCCGTCCCAGGCGAAGAAGACGGTCGGGATATACTTGCCCGCTTCAAACTGCGCATCGTTGTCCTTGTCCTCGGTCTGAAGCGGGCGCTTCATCATCACGGTCCAACGCCCATCCTTGAATTCGCTGACCACCACCTTAAGCGGCCCGGACCGTTCTTCAAGCGGCTGATCCCATCCCGATCCGGTGTAGCTTTTCGCCGTCCCATCGGCTTCCCACTTCCACACATCCACGTGCCGTTTTTCCTCTCCGTGAAGATAGCGAGGTTTTTCAGGAGGGAGAATCTCCTGCCACTTCGCCGGGAACTGAATGGCGACGGCATCGTTATAGACCGTATAGGTGTTCTGCTTGGCAGCGATCGACTGTTCTTCTCCGGTCGTGGGCGGCGCCTCCTCAATGGGCGTCACCGTCACGCCCGGCGCCACCTGGCTCTTGGACCGGTCGTCCCACTGGAAGAGGAAAGCGATCTCCTCCTGGTTATAGATGGACCGCACCCATAGGTCGTCAATCAGATTGACGAAGTTCCTCGGTTTGTGCGTGATCTGCCCGCCCAACCCGATGATCCTCCGCCCGCGATCCTGCCATGATTTGTCGTTCGGATCGCCCGAAATCTCCCCCTCGACGAACCCGGACGGCACCACGAAATTGATCTTGGGCTTATCCGATTGCACATCAATGGACAGCGGATTCCCCTCAGGATCGCGTTCGCACAGAGAGTTTACAAAGTTGGCGATATGCCACCGCTCCTCCACCGTCGTGTTATCGGCGAACGACGGCATCGGCGTGCCGTTCACGCCGGTCGAGAACGTCCGGAAGATATTCTGCACGTTATAGGGATCCTGCCTGCTCCCTCTAAAGTTCCAGCACTTATGCCAGTTGGCCGGCTGAATCGGGAAGCCCCAGTCATCTTTCAGATTAAACGGGTTTCCGTCGCCGCGACCATCCGTGCCGTGACATTCGACGCACTTCTTTTCGACGACCAGTTTCGCCCCCTGCTCGATGCTCTCCTTGCCGTACGCGACCTGCTTGATCGCCCCCTTGTCGGAGAGGTTGAGAATCGTGACCGGTTCGGCCGTGTCGTCAAATTTCCGATCCTTGACCAACTGGGTCGTCACGAACGAGAGGACCTGGAGCCGCTGCTGCTCCGTCAAGATGCCGTCCCAGGATGGCATCGCCGAGCCGGGCAGGCCATGCGTCACTGTCTCGAAGAGATCATTCTGTCCCGGAGTCGGTTTCGTCGGATCAAAGAGCGGCAACTCCCCGCTCGCCGTGTGGCGAATCTTGAACGTCCCTTGATTGAAATTGCGCGGGCGCGGCCAGAGCCGATCCGCGCCGGGCCCATCGCCGGCGCCATCCACACCGTGACACCACACGCACTTCCGGAAATAAATTTTCTTGCCGTCTTCGATCATCTGAGCATCCGGCTTGGACGGTTGGGCGCCCTTGATAAACCCCGGCGACATCCCTTCGTCGGCGGCCACGTCCTTGGAGCTCCCCACGACTGCGATCCCGGCCCCAGCGCCAACGGCAATGGCCAAGACGGCAACCAGAAGACTTCGGCGCGACCTACTGGAGAAATAACGGTTCATTGCGTATACCCCTACGTTGTCGGGAACAGTTAGTCCCACGTTCTCGGATAGTAGCCCGTGTGCCAATATTCAAACAGGATAACCTTCCAGATCTCATCCACCGTGAGATGCTGCTCCCATGGCGGCATGACCGAGGCCCAGGGGAAGCCTTCACGCGGCAGCCCGATCCCGCCCTTTGCCACGCGCCAGAACACAAACGTCTCCTGCAACTGCGCGATCGTGCCGGGGTCGGTGAAATTGGCCGGGATCGGATTGAAGGCAAACGCGAACATGCCGCGCCCGTTCAGGTTATCCCCGTGGCAAAAATGACAGTTCTGGAAGAAAATCTGGCCGCCTTCGCGGACATACTGAAGATAGGGCGGCGCCTTTTCATCCCAGGGATTCCCGTCAATGTGGGTCTTCTGAATCATGTCCGAATACTTGCCCGCATCGTCCACGCGGTAGGGGCTGCTCGACGTCTGCAAGACGAAGGTCTTGCCATGGACCTTCGTGCTGGCGGGCGGCGCCGGGTGGACCGTCCGCAACTCGATCGGCTCGTCCACGCTCGGCTTCAGGCTGTTGTAGCCCATAAAGCCGACCAGAAACGGCAAGAGGACCACGACCGCCGTTCGAATCATCCTGGTCATGGCTGTCTGGGCATCCGCGACGGCAATGATCGGTCTGCGGAAGTCTTTCCAGGACTCCTCCGTCGAGGACACCCACATAAAGATCCCGATCAGGGTCATGGTCCCGTAAATCGCCCGTACGCTGAACGGAATGGGCGGATAGATGCGATACGTGAAATAGAGGACGGAGAACACGAACAGACCGGTCGCCTGCACGAGCGTATTGACCTTGATCCCTTTCTTGCCGAGCAGATAGAAGGCGCCGATGAACAACAGCGCAAAGCCGCCCATTTCGAACAGCATTTGCATGGGCATGTAGCCCTCGACGAGTTTCCCGCTCAGTATTTGCACGATCACGTCCATATCTGCTCTCCTACAATCATGCGCCCGTCAGATTCAGGCCCTGCCGCCTATTTAATCTTCGGCGGCTCCTTACCTTCTTCCAGTTGCGACAGATAGTCAATGATCTTATTGATCGCCGCCGCGTTGAGTTTCTTCCCAAAGTCCTTGGGCATGATATTGTCAGGGAACGGCTTCACCACGTGCGCGCTCGGGTTGATGATCGATTCCATGATGTATTCACGTACGCTCGTCGCGTTCCCTTTGTAGGCCGGATCCTTCAATCGCTGGGGCGCATTCGTCTTTTCCACCAGCTTCGGCCCGACCGCCCCGACCGCGCCTGGGATGCCGGGGATGGTATGGCACACAAAACACAGGGCCTTGGTGAAGATTTCATTCACCGGCTCGTCGCCGGTGACGACCGGGGATCCCGGCACCGGGCCTGCCGGCGCCGCCCCCGCAGCCCCAGCCGGCTTCGGACGGTCCGCTTCCGGGATAAACTTAAAGTACGCCGCCTCGATGACCTCCGGCGTCGGCGCTTCTACTCCTTCCCGCACAAACAGCCAGGTGTCCACGGCAATGAGCTCGTCAATCGTCAACGCAATCGGCGGCTTGTGAATCGCGGGCATGGGGCTTTCCTTGTCATTCGTGCCCGCCACCCCGAATCCCGCCACCACATAACAGTTGGGGCATGCATGCGATTCCGCGATATACTCTGCCGGGGTACTGGCGGTCCCACAACCAGGACAGGCTTCCTTTTGAATGGTGTCCCGCTTACTGGGATCTTTTTGGCTGTATCGGGCATCTTTTATCTGGTCTTCAGCCCGCTTCGGAACGCCAAACAGATTGGGCGCCCGTTCGCTGAGAAAACCCTTCTGGAAGCCGTGACAGAGGGGACACTGGCCCTTGCCGATGGCGCCTTGCGTATTGCTCTGCCCCACCCCACCGAAGATGATTTTTTCGCCCAGGTCGGCCCGTTCCTGCTCCGACATCTGACGGACATCCTCAACCTGTTCTTCGGCCGGAGGCGGATCGGCCTTGACCTGCGGCAACCAGTTCCCAAAGCCGGCGAGACAGGACGCCACGAAGAACATGAACCCACCGATCTGGAGAAGGACCCGCAGTCCTTTGAAATACATGGCCATCGTAAAACAGGACACCGTAATCATGACAAGGGAGACAGGCAGGAAGCGAGGCTCGCCGGGAGCGCCCGGGCTTTCATCATTGAAATTGGTGACGTAATTGGCGATGGCGATGAACAACATCGAGTAGCCCAGAAGCCCCACAACGCTCTTGAACACAAGCTGGCCCTGATTCGGATCCTTCGTCCGTCCGAATTGGAAATAGAGCATCAGGGCGAGAATGACGAGTCCGCCCGGCCACCCAAGGGCAAACGCCTTCCGCATCAACTGCACCGCGCCGGACTCTGGCAATATGGTAAAAAGAGCCCCGATGGTCCCGGCGATGATCAGCGCCGTGATGCCCCCCAATATTTTCGCGTTAGCCATTCACTCCTCCAGCGACGCCCACCGCGAGGGGTCGTCCCTCGCGGTGGAGCCGAATACCTATGTCAGCAAATACGAGCGGTTGAGGTTGTTAGTGGCTCCCAGCCGGGGCCGGAATCTTCTGCCCGACAGGGGCGGCGGCCGGAACCTTCTTGACCCCCAGCGACCCAAGCCAGAACACGAACAGGATCGTCACCCAGAAGAACAACACATTGAACGAGATCATGTTCGCGGCAAATCCAATGGTGTGGGTAAAGGCCCACGGTGAATTGTCCCGCATGATTTCATTGACGTGCCAGAACAGCCGCACGGACGATCGGATGTATCCCATCAGGCCCATCATCCAGGTAAATGACGTCGCCAGCATGATCAACGCATACTGAGACCGCACGGAGATCTGGCCCCACACCGTCGGCCCCAATTCCTTGGCGCCGTTCAGCATGATCGAGTTCAGCGTCACGCCTATAAACAAACACGATAAGGTCGTGGCTACCTGAGGGACGGAGAGCCCGACTCGAACATTAGCCGGAATATAGTATCCGTAAATGGCCAACCAGATGATGTTGACATAGGCCATGGCAAACATACCGAACAAGAAGGCATCGCCCAACGGCGCCCATTTCACCGTCGGAACCTTGTTGCCTCGCTGGAACATGATAAAGCTCAGCACGGTGGTCGTAATAATCACATTGATCGCGCCGTTTTTAGCGGACATGACCCCGTAATTACCCAGCACCGGATGTTGCTGGCCTCCCATGGCCTTCAACTCAGCCGGGGTCATGACCATCGTATGCGGCGTCAGCCAGACGATGAAACAGGTGATCAACACGAACACCATGTACTTGATGTACTTTTGGTAGCGTTCGGCCCCGCGCATCCGCTCCATCCCCTGCCACAGATAGTAGTTGGTGGTGAGGAAGAGCGTCCCGATCATCACGGCCTGAATGATGAAGAGCCAGGCCAGAAGACCGCCCATCAGCGTGATCCCCATCTGCTGCCGATAGGCGTACACCTCCCGCATGAGCCAGTACCCGGCAAAGGGGAGCGGAACCAGGAAGCAGACCCCGATAAACATCGCCACGTAGCCCATCCAGTCATAGTGCGCGCGATCCTCGTCGGTTTTCGCCGTGAGGAACCGATAGGCCGCATAGGCCGCGACCACGCCACCACCGAACGCCATGTTGCCGAGGATCCGATGCACATTGATCGGGTTCCAGAGCGTGGTATGGATGACGTGCCAAATATTACCCAGATACCGGCCCTCAGCGTCCACGCCGGCAGGCGATTGCATGAAGGCGATCCACGAGTTGGCCAAAAACATGAGCACGGTCCCGATCACGTTCAGGACGACGGCCATGCTGACATGGACCCACTTCAGGAATCCCTCTCGCATCTTGTCCCAGCCATAATAATACACATAGAGCGTGCCGCTCTCGGCCACAAACAGGAGCGCGTAGGTATGCATAACCGGTCTGAAAATACTGGCGAGATAGCCGAAGAAAGAGGGATACAGGGTCAGATATGTGAACACCAGAATCCCGCCGAGAATGGCCGTCAACGAGTACGCGGTCAGACTGATCTTGATGAAGTCATAGGCGAGCTGGTCATACTTCCTGGCCAGCGCCTTATCCTTGGTGATAATCCCCAGGTACTCGACGACCAGGCAAAAGATCGGGACCGCCAGCACAAAGCTCCCATAATACAGGTGCTGCTGATTGGCCACCCACAGCAAGACCCGGCTCTCGAAGTTGTACCGGGGATAATCCTTCGGACCGTCTGTCGTCTTCGGCGCCGGTGCTCCGACCACCGGCCCTTCGGTTTTGAACCAGACGTCCCGGGACTTCTCGACAGGCTTGGCATCGGCAGCAACTTGGGATGTCGGCGGCGCCGTCGAGGCCGCCGGAGCCGGTGCGTCACCACTGGCGCCGACCGGAAGCGACAGAAACAGGGGCAAGAGCAGAAGCCCCACGAATGTCCCCAGCGCCAAGAAAGCCCACGCCTTCTTCCGGGCTTGCTTATTCAAGGTAGCCATGACTTCCCTCCGTATCTTCTGGATATCTCATCAGCGATGTCTCAGGCTCGCATGCGACAGAAAACACAACGCCCCTTCTCGTCTATTTCCGGAACAGGTAAAAGTAGTCCAGCCCTTGCATATCCATCAGTGCCCAATCCAAGAACGTGAAATAGGCCGCTGCAAGGATCAACGAGCCGATCACGATGATGGCTTTTTTTCCGGCAGTAACCTGTCCGTCTTGCTCCGCCATTCCTTCCTCCACCCTTTTACAATAATTGATTCCCGCGCGTCAATTGCGACCAATGCGACCAACCCGCCGACCGTGGCGCAGTCAACATGGACATTGAATCGCCGCAAACCAATAGAAAAACCACAGACTGAGCGCGCACGTGACATAAAACATAAATTTTCCGAGCCTGAGCTTCCACTCAGGGTCTTTCGGAGGAGGCGTGCTATCAACGAGTGCTTCTGCCATGAGGTCCCTCTTTACCGACGAAATACATTGGTACCGAAGTGCCGACGCCGACTACAGCCGGCCCCACCCTGCCTTGACAGCCCATGGCGGCGTATGCTACTCACACGCTCACGCTGAACGAGGCACAACACCCATGAGCAAGGACCCAAGGATATTTGATATTGTAGTTTTGGCCGGAATGGTTGTCAACATCATTCTTGCCGTTTTCCTCCTCATCTACTATTTCGACTTATTGTAGGGTTCGCCCGCTTGCTTCGCGCCGTCATGATCTCCTTTCCGGTCGGATGTGGCGCAGCGAAATCCGATGGTCGTATCCCGGAAATCAGGGATCATTTTCAGCCGAACCGTGAGCCTGGTTTCTCTCCCGACCGTTCCCCATGACGCGCCTCTGATCACTTTCGCGCTGCCCTGCTCAGGGCCATGGGGATTGGCCGAACCGGTGCGATACGCATCTTCCTGATACCAGTCCGACACCCATTCCATCGCGTTGCCCCCGAGATCATAGACTCCGTAGGGACTGCGATCCTGCGGAAAGGTTCCACCGGGCGCGGGAAATTCAAACGGGTCGGCATTGCCGGTGTTGGCCGCGCCCGGCTGGTCCTGATTCCCCCACGGCCATAACAGACCATGGGGCCCCCGCGCGGCCTTCTCCCATTCGGCCTCCGTGGGAAGACGCGCGCCACGGTACCGGCAATATTGATCGGCATCCCCCCACGACGCGTACACGGCCGGTTGCGTCGGCGCGCTCAATTTCTCGAAGTTCTTGACGTACCGGGAGATCGGCTTGCGATGCCCCGTCATCTCGACAAACGCCAGGTAGTCCCCGTACGTCACCTCATAGCGATCGATCCAGTAGGCGTCCAGCCTGATCCGGCTTTGCGGCTTTTCATCGAACCCGCCGTCGTCGTACCCACGCACAAACTCTCCGGCCGGAATCAGGACCATATCTTCCTTCAGTGCCATGGCGGGCGTGGCCGGAACAGGAGCACGTGTGGTGTCGCGGCCTGACGGGTCAACCTCAATGTGGCTGGGCGTGAAAAAATCAAGCATGATGCCGACGATGGGCACACCGGCGAAAACTAGCGTGATGAGGAAGAAGGCCCACTTCAGGCGTTTATCGAGCATGGATCACAGCCCGCGACACCTCGCTCCGGTCAGGGCCCACCTTTGGCACAACGAAATCCGATGGTGGCATCGGTCCGCCACGGCTTCGCTTGGAACCGCTTGGCGATCCTGGCGCCGGCAGGAGACTCGCGCCACGATCCTCCACGAATCACCTTGTTCTGGCCCTCGTCCGGTCCCTTGGGGTCCCGGTAACTGGTTTTGGCGTAATACTTGTCGTCGTAGGTATCTGCCACCCACTCCGCGACATTCCCGGCCATATCGTACAGGCCATAGGGGCTGCGTCCGGCCTCGATCTTCCCCGGAGGCGCCAGATATTTATAGCCGTCTTCTGCGCCCTCCAAGTTGGCATACGCCGGGCTCATGGTCTCGCCCCATGGATATGTCCGGCTTCCCTCGCCTTTCGCCGCCTTCTCCCATTCCGCCTCGGTCGGCAACCGCTTGCCGGCCCATTGGCAATAGGCCACCGCGTCAAACCAGGACATCCCTATCGCCGCATATTCCGGCTTGAGAATCTTGGACGGGTCGTCGTCAAACACCGGGATAAAGGGTTTGCCCCGTTTGGTCATCTTGACGAACCGGTCGTATTCAGCCTGGGTGACTTCATATGTATCGAGGTAATAGGTGGAGAGGTAAATTTGATGTTCCGGGGCTTCATCGTAGTCTCCCTCGTTGCTGCCCATTTTGAACGGCCCTTCCGGAATCTCGATCATCTCGCGCCCATCATCCCCGACAATCGTTTTGTAGAGGCTGACGTCCGCGGCGACGACCGGGGTCGGCGCCTGGGGAGTCGCCGGGATCTGGGCCAGCAGGGCTTTGTTCTTGGCTGTGTGACGCGACAGGGTCATCATGCTGAGCACCATCAGAAAAAACGCCAGGAACGTCGCGCCGACCCCGATCATCAGCCACTTGTCTTTCATCGAGGGATTCCTCCTTCGGAGGGCGACGACTCCGGCGTCGACGTCTGCCTGGATTGCGTCCAGAGGTCCAGCAGCATGCCGACTTGCACGCCGAGAAACCCGCCCACCGCCCCGCCCGATCCCGCGCCAAGCGGAACCATGCCGGGCCCTGAGACAAGCCAGGCCAGACTGCCTCCCATGATTGCGCCACACACAATGCTGAGAAAAAACCGTCGTCCGCCGAACAGGCCGATCAGCCCCCCGAACGTGAGCCCCACGGCGGTCGTGACCGACATGCCGGCGACCGTCCCCATCAGATAGTACCCAATCGCCGCCCCCACGACACCAAAGACCGCGGCGCCGAACAGCATATCAAGCGTGACCAGTCCATGCTCTGTCCGTACCCGCAACATCGATCGGTTCCTTATTGCTTGGCGAGAGTGATGCTGCCGAAATCGAGTTCAACCCCCGGCCCGGTGACCAGCGAGATGCCCCAGGCCTGGGGGGCCGGCTCATGGTTGTGAATCTTCAGGAAATCCGCATAGGCCGTGACCCGTTCCTCGACCCACTGCCCGATTGGGTGGGAACCGGTCCGAACCACCACCTCGGCCGCGCCAAAGAGCCCCCCCTCTTGGACGGCCCCGACGTTGCCGCGTGCGGTCCAGAGGTACTTGGTCGCAACCGGGATCACGAGGAGATCCGTGTCGAGCGAGACAAACACCGCAGCAAACGGACCGTCCCCGGACGGCGCCGATCGTAGTCTCCACCGCCAGGTGACGATCGGATACTCTTTCGGGTCCCAGGCCACGCGCTTAAAGATGCGCATCTGGTCGCTGATCCCTGTCGTCCGTAAAAACGACTGCGCGCCTTCCTGATGGAGGGTATACGCCTTCCGTGTGGCGGCCTCATTCCGGCTCGCCTGCCATCCCTGAGGAAACCCGTCGGGCTCGCCTTGGGAAAAATCTTCCAGCACCTGCTGGGTCGGATTCGGAGCCTGCACCGGCTGTCCCGTGACCACCCCGGCGCTGATTCCAATGGCGGAGGCGGCAGTCAGCACAACCAGGGCGAGGACGTTCTCGGGCCATGGACCGACACGGCCGCGCCGGTCAGAGCGGAGTGGCGTGTCAGCCATCACGGAGAAGCACCTTAGTGGACAGGGCCGGGGCGAAGGACGGCTCTCGTTGGGGCGCCGTCCCGGCCCAGATCCGCTCAGGCGCCTCCGCCTGAGCCAGCGTGCGCCGGCTGACCCAAAACACCCCCAGCAGCAACACCCAAAACAAGGCCATATTGAGTGTGACCATGCCGGCTGCGAACCCAAGGCCGGGCGTGAACGCCCAGGGCGAGCCGTCACGCATGATCTCATGGACGTGCCACCCCAAACGCCCCGACGAACGAATGAAGCCCATCAGTCCCATCACCCAGGTGAAGGCCATCCCGAGCAGAAAGAGCGTCACTTGCCCGCGCACCGGCATCCGTCCCCAAACGACCGGCCCGATCAGTGTCGCGCCCCGCAGCAACGCGCGGTTGACCAGCAATCCCACGACCAACGCGGTCAGCGTGCTCATGGCCTGCGGGAGCGACAGCCCGACGCGGATGTTGGCGGGCAGATAAAATCCATACACCGATAATCCAACGACGTTCAGAAACGCGCCGGCAAAGACCGAGCCGATCACGAGATTGCCCTGCCATGCCCACCGGGCCGTCATGATGCGGTTGGCGCGCTTATAGAGCAGGTAGCTCAGCGCCGAGAGCAGGATCATCAGATTAATGGCGCCGTTCTTCGCCGACATGACCCCGTAATTGCCGATGACGGGATGCTGCGCCCCACCCATGGCCTTGGCCTCTTCAGGCGTCAACACCAACGTGTGCGGCGTGAACCAGACCAGGAAGCTGACGATCAGTCCATAGAGCAGGTACTTGATGGACCGGTGATACCGCTCGGCGCCCGGCATCCGCGCCATCCCCTGCCAGAGATAGTAATTGGTGCCGATGAAGAGTGCCCCGACCACAATCGCCTGAAGGACAAACATCCACGTCAGCATCCCGCCCATCATCGTCACGCCCAACTGCTGGCGGAATTCATACACCGATCGCATCAGCCAATAGCCGGCAAACGGCATGGGGATCAGCGCCGCCATGGTGATGAACAGAAACACATAGCCCATCCAATCGTAATAGCCTTTCTGCTCCTCGGTCTTGGCCGTGAGAAAGCGGAATGCGGCATACCCAAGGACCACGGCCCCGCCAGTCATGATATCGGCCAGGAACCGATGCACATTAAACGGATTCCACAGGGCCGTGTGGAGCGTATGCCGGGCATTCCCGAGAAACCGGCCCGTCTGATCTACGCCGGCCGGAGACATCATGAAGGAGACCCACGAGTTGGCGAGAAACAGCAGGATGGTCCCAAAGACGTTCAACACGACCCCGACCGCCGCGTGCATCCACTTCAGCCCCCCGTCGCGCATCCGGTCCCAGGAATAATAATACAGGCAGAGCGCCCCGCTCTCGGCCAGAAAGACCAGTGCGTAGACGCCCATCATCGACTTGAACACGCCGGTGAGATACCCGAAAAAGGCCGGGTAGAACGCGACCAACGCGAGCACCAGGCTTACGCCCAGCAGGGATGAAAGGGAAAACGCGATCAGGCTGATGCGGAGAAAATCACGGGCTAGCCGGTCATACCGCGCCGCGGCCACACGATCGCGCGTCACCAGCCCCATCACCTCGATGATGAGACAGAAGATCGGCAACGCCAGCACGAACCCGCCGAAATACGTGTGTTGTTGGGTAATGACCCACATCACGAGCCGATTGTCGAGATTGCCGTAACGAGGATAATCGGCCGAGCCGGAACGAGGCGCAGGCTCGCTCGCCGGGCGCCCCGGCGTGCCATAGTAGACATCGGTTCCAGCAGGCGCGTGAAGGGCCGGCTCGGACTCGCTCGCCTCATTGGCGACCGTGCCGTAGGCCTGCTGTCCGGCGAGGGCCGGCTCTCTTCCATCCACTCCCAAGAGCAGGATCAGGAGTAACACGAGATGCCGGCATGAGGGGGCCAGCCGCATCAATTCCTCACGTTCTCACGCTCAGCGTTCATGCTCAGGCTTTCTTGGAGGTCAGGAGACCCACAATGAAGGGACACCGCAGCAATGCCGGCGGAATTGTAGCATGAAGCTTCTCCTCCTGCCACCGACACCGCCCCAGATAATAGCCGTAGAGGCTCATGAGTCCGCCGACCCCTGCAGTGATGAGCACCCTGGTCCAGGTGGGGGGATCCGGGACGGCCAGAATGAAGCTGATCACGCCCAGCGCCACAAGGTAATACGTCCAGCCGAAGGTCACGCCCGGCCACAGGAAGAACCGCAGCAGCTCCCGCCAGGAGTACCGCCGCCATCCGTCCCAGATCGTCATCGCAGGCTGAAGCCCTTGGACAAAGGCCAGCGTGCAGACGATGCCGATAAGCATCCCGATCGCCATGAAATGGCCCAGATCCGTCAGCGCAACGGGCGCCACCATCGCCATCCCCCCATACGCCAGCCCAACCGCAAGCGTCGCAGCCGCGACCGGCGCCGCCCACAGGTCACCACGACCGGTCACGAGCGCCCACAGCGCCCGGCTGTCCGGAAAGGTCACGAAGGGCCGCCCCTGCTGCTGGAGGAAACGCAGATGTCCGATCTCGAACGCATCGCGCGCCACTGACGTGGAAGCAATAATCAGGGCCATCATGGCAGGGCCGTCAGGATGCTCGATATAGCTGTAGGTGGCGACCTTGAGCAAGGCCAGGACCATCAACGACAACTTAACGGCATACAGAAACCCGATCCCCATCCCAATCCACGCCAGACCCCGGACGTCTCCTTCGCGGATCACGTCGAGAACCCGGCGCTCCCGGCCATACGCATAGGAGACAAGGGCGACCACCGTGGAGAGCAGGCCGCTGGCCAGTAGAAGAACACCGATCTCGTCGTGCCAGCCCATCACCTGGAGGAACTGGTAGAGGGCGTACGCGAACAACCCCGGAAACAGCATCAAAATCCGCTTGCGCTTGCGGAATCCCTCTTCGGTGACCGCAACCGTCAACGTCGGCACCACCCGCATGGTCATTCGATGTAGCATGGGCCGGCCTATGGCCTTCCTCGCATCCCGAGGAACTTCGCCTTCGCCTCGTCCATCAACGTTTCGGTGACCTCCGACAGGCCCTGCTCGATCGCCATCCGTTCAATTTCCACCTTGGCCATGGACCGGATGGGCGCCGGAACATTGGCCAGCCGGTCCTGCGCCGCCGACGGCCAGGACACCTTCCCGCGAAGACGGGCCTCCTGGAACAACGCGACGGTAATCAGCGCGCGCCCTTCTTTCGCGGCATAGGACTCGACGTCCTCGCGGACCAACGATTCGATGTAGGGGGGCAGCCTGTCGAGTTCATGGCGCGCGTCGTTCGACCACAGCGTCCGCTCCACGAACGGCGTCATGTCTTCCAGCCGGCCCGATGCCGTCATCCAGTTCGCGCAGGCCGTGCAGCCAAGCCGCAGGTGATACGACAACGGCGACTCTTCCTCCAGCTCCTTGGCTTCCATCACCGCCCCGCAGCAACATCTCGCGTTCATGAGGGAGCCCGACTCAGCCGATTTTTCCGGGATACAAGATGTAGAGCATCGTGTAGGTGATGGTCCCGGTGACGAAGAGGATGCAATAGATGGCCATGGTCAGACGCCCCAATATCCGGTGTCGTCGTTCACCATCCGGCCAGAACCGCTCGATGGTTTTCTCGATACCCAACACCAGCCCGACGACGAGGAGACCTGCAAGATACACGATGAAACGACGGAGCGAAAAGTCGGTGCCCAATCTCGTGCCGACGACTGCGTACAGCCCGAGGAGCACGCCTCCGCTGACCAGAAAAATTCTCAGGAGTTTTTCCTTCCGAATCACCAGGTCGCCTGATCTGAGCTGCCGGGCGCCACCGACGATCTGTTGCGCGCGGAAACCGAGGATGATCATGTACACCGCCAGGATCAGCCCAATGATGACCAGAATGATGTGGACCGTCAGGATGGGGATGAAGACATGATCGTAGAGATCCTGGGACCCGCCGAATCCTTCCTTGCCTTCGAAGGCCAGCACCCCCAACTGGCGAAACAGGTAATAACTCGTGAAGAATCCGAGCATGGAAACCATGCCGCCGAGCATCAGCCAATGGTGCGCATGGCCCAGCCGCTTCCGCGCCTGGACCCACCCAATGATAAACAAACCGGTGAACAGCATGGCCATGAGTTGGCTCAGATCCGCGCCTAGCGTCGCCGCCGTCCCGAGGAACCCTGGTCGCGCGAGCAACTCTTTCATGCGATCCCCTGCACCAACGTGGATCGTTCCAGTTCATCAATGGACGCGAACCCGGCGTCCTCCAGCCAGCGGACGGCGTCAGCCAGGCGGTAGCACCGCCCCTTTTCGGTGTTGACCAGGATATGCACGGCGAACACGGCGGTCCAGGCCGGACTGGTCCCGTTGTCATCCAAAAAACGGTCCTTGATGACCAGCCGGCCCGATGGAGCCAGCACGCCATGCACCTTTCGCACCAAGGCGGCGTTAGCCTCAGCCCCCTGGTAGTGCAGGATGTCCGACATGAGCACAGCATCGTACGGCCCCCCCCATCCATCCCGGCCATCCCGGTTGCCATCCCGGTTGAAATCGCCCGGGAGGAGACGAATCCGCCCTTCCAAGCCCGCTTCTTTGACCAGTCGTTCGGTTGTACGCAGGGTTTCCGGAAGATCGAAGATGGTCGCCGTCAGGGCCGGGTATGCCCGGCAGAAAGCCATGGCGTGCGTGCCGGCTCCTCCCCCTAAATCTAGGAGGGACCGCGCGCCGCTGAGATCGATTTGCTTGGCGAGGGTCGGGGCGTGCTGGAGCGCCACACGATGGAGGACCATCAGGACATTCTCCGCCAACTGCGGATCCGAGCGGAAAAGATGGTCCTTCACAGGCGAGCAGCCGGTGCGCACCACCGATTCAAGCCGGCCCCAATTGTCCCACTCGGCCTCCTGCAACAGCAACAGATGGCCGGCATATTGGGGACTTTCCTTCACCAGATACTCCTCAGCTTCCGGTGCGTTGGAATAGCGCTCGTCGGCTTTGCGAAGAAGACCGATCGCCACGAGCGCATTCAGGAGAATCCCGGTGGTCTGAGGATCGGTCTGCAGCCGACGGGAGACCTCCGCGGCAGTCCCTCCTCCCACGGCCAAGGCCCCAAAGACATCGAGCTTGACCGCAGTCAGCAGGACCTTGCTTTCCCAGTAATAGCCGAGCTGAAAGATCTCGGCCAGCGAGAGCGTCCGCGCCACTCCATCTCCTTATTCACTGATACCTGGTGAATTCTATGTTAACCCTCGTGGAGAAGGCAAGGCACGGAACCACTCCCGCGGCAGGCACAAAAAAGAGGCGGCGGAACGTCCGTTCCGCCGCCTCTGAACATGCGCTTTTCAGCGACTTGCGATTACGGCTTGAATTCGAACTTGGCCGCCGCCGCCGCGCCGTCCTTCACTTCCAGTTCCTGCTGGATCGGCACGCCCTTGTTCAAGGCCGGATGCCAGGCCACCACCTTGTATTTACCGGCCGGCACGTCCTTGATGCTGAACTTCCCGTCCTCGCCGACAACCGCATAATGCGGGCTGGTGACGGGCAACGCCCAGAACTGCATGAACTCATGCTGGTCGCAAATCAGTTTGAAGATGTCCACCCCTGCCTGCGGCGAGTTGGGCTTCAGCGGCTTGTTCAGTCCTTTGCCCTTCTCGGGGAGCGCGATATTGAAAATGGTCGCGGATCCGGGTTTGCCGATTTTGACCTTAAATGAATGCGGGTTATGCAGCACCCCCTTCACCGACTTCGGATCATTGGGATCCGCATCATTGTTCATCACGCGGAAGGACGACTGGTTCGGTACCACCGCGCCGGTATAGGGCTTGAATTCGCAGAGCTCGGCCTGGATGTCCTCGCCCTTGAACTCGGTCACGAATTTCTCATCGGTGATCCCGGTCACCGCCACCACGGCGTTCTTCAATCCGCCGTCTTTTCCGACCTCCACTTCGTGAAGCAGCCGCTTCTCCCCTGTGGCATCCTTGTTGGGATTCTGCACGCAGAACTTTGGATTCGGAAACTTCGAGAACAGGAACTCCTTCGGCGCCGGGGCCTTGCCCGAAAACGACACCTTTCCTTCAACCGACCCCCCCGCCCACGACGTCATCGGAGCGGCCAAGAACGCAATCGCACCGACGGCGACCGTTGCGCATGTTCCAACCTTCTTCATTGTCCCAACCTCCTTTAGATTAACTCGTTGCGCCCAACCAGAACAGAAAACATTCCCACGGCTACCCTCATCCCAATAAGCACATTACCAAACTAAGCACATTTTGTGCCACAGTTACTTGGCTAGCGCGTAGGCACCGCCTGCACTCTCTCCGACAACGAGGTCCGGGTCGGCGCTCCAGGCGCGTCGGCTTCCGTTGTATGCGTCTCCGGCTCCTGCGTCGTCAACGGCAGAATTTGACGATCACCGGCTGGCAGGACTCTGAACAGGCCCCACTGTCCGGCATTCATATACGCCGGCCGCTGATTTTTCCACATGTACTCGCCGACCACCTTATTTGGTCCACCCGCACCGCCATTCAGGTAGGCATTAATCACTTCGGAGCCGCCGAATTCCATCGTGCTCACCAAATCAGCGCCCTTCATGTACGGCTCATGCGGCCACTCGTGGCCGTCAATGGTGAACAACTGGACCTGCTCGCTGAACACGCCGAGCACATGGATCGCGACCTGATCGCCCACGTGGGCCGCCAAGGTCGGCGTGGCGGGCGAGCCACCAGCCTTCACGCAACTGAAGACATCCGCCACCGTGCAGCCCTTTTCGATGCGGTACGCCGTCGGTTCCGACCGGTAGTTCACGGTCGAAATACCGGCGTTCTGCTGGATGTACGGCATGAAGCTCACGCCGATTATGTTGTCCTCATCCTGGAACATCAGCGAGAACGAGCGGTAATTCTGCCGATTCTCCTGGCCCGGAATCGTCCGATCCACGAGCACGTCGGCCCGCCAACTGCTCTTCATGGACACATCGTCACCGGTGACCGGGTCACGATAGGTCGAGCCCTTCGGTCCGATGATGACGGACCCAAAGAGCCCGTTGCGCGGATTCTCGACGACATTGCCCCAATCCTGAATCATGGCGGCCAATTCGCCGTACTCCGGATGCGCATAATAGGTGTACGTCCGGCTCTGGCCCGGCCCCACTGTCTGATCGCCCGGATTGTTCCCCACATTGGCGCCGAACGAGTCCTTGGGATCAAACGCCATCATATCCACGTGGAACCCGGCCCGTTCCTTGGCCATCTCGTTCTTCAGGTTGATCTTGACGCAATCACCCACATTGACGTGGAGCGTGAGGGGGCTCGGCTTCAATTCGCCAGCCTTGACCCGCCCCTTGTCGCCGTCGAGGACGTACATCTTCCCATGCTCGTTTTCCAACACCATCTTGCGCTCAAGGTCCACCTCCATCACGCCCGGCGCGCCGTCGTGGAAGCGAAGTTTCTGGTCGATCGCCGAGACACTGAACGTCTTCACCGGCGCGTCCGACGGACAGACCGACGGTGCCGACTTCTGGATCTGTTCACGGCTCGGCAGCGGCTTCAGGTCCTTCTGCAGTTCGTCAAAGACCCGGATGATACCCCAACTACCTTCCGCAAAATGCGACGCGCGGCCGCTGTAGTACAGGTAGTCGCCGGCCATCTTCTGCGGACCGCCCGCAGCCGGGATCGCCGGATCGTACCGCTCCCCGATCGCCAGATGGATCGTGCTGCGGGGCATCGCCGTGATGCCGTACCGTTCCAAGGGGAACCAATGGCCGGTTACATGCCAGGTATGCACCTCGTTGGCCGAGCCGACAAGCGCCCGCACCAGGATAGGGTCACCCAAATAGGCCCTCAGCAGCGGCGTGCCGGGATCTCCATGAATGCCAGACACGAACAGCTTCGAGGGATCCGGGTCATTCGCCAGGCGCACGCTCAAGGGCTCCACCCTCATGCTATAGCCGCTTCCGGTCGTCGCCTCGCCCCCATTCAGGAACCACATCGGCGACTTGTTGATGCGATCCGGGAACTTGTGCGACGGAGGCCCGTCCACGGACACGGGATTCATTTGGGCCTGCGGATTGTCGGCCGTAATCAGCTCCGCCGTCCGGGCGTTGCTGTCCATGATGTGCATCATCACCTCGCGGAAGCTGCCCCGGATATGGGCCGAGACCGGCTCCAGCGTATGGATGTCCGCGATGGGGCCGCTCCGGATTTCCTTGCCGGTCACCGGATCGTGATAGGTCGAGCGCGGCGGTTCGGCGATAAAGGCCGAGAACAGCCCGTGGCCCCATGTGTCTGTGCCGAACACGTGATCATGCCAGTACACCGTCCCGAAGTCCGCATCCACGTACCAGCGCTCGCGAATGAACTCCACGCTGGCGATGTCGTTCTTCTTGTGCGCGTGTTGGAGCGGCCTGTCGAAGTGGACCGTCCGGCCCTCGATTTTCTTGATGCGCGCCACCTCAAAATACTTCGGATCGTCCATACCCACACCCAGTTCCGTGTTCACGTGGAACTTGGACGCATCGGCGACCGTAATGCGGCTCGCGCCCGCTTTGGACGCCGCCGTCAGCACCGTATTCGCCGGCAGCGGCATGCCCTTATCCGGCGCGGGGTCCTTCAGCATCGTGAAGGCGCGCAACGACATGTCGTACGAGAACCCGATCGTGGGCCCGTCCGACGCGCTGGTGTCGAACTGAAAGAAGTGCGGGTGCAGGTTGACCTTGTTGGCCCAACCCGTCCGCTCGTCGTCCGGGATTTCGTTTTTGTAAATGACGTCAATGCAGTCGTAGACGTTCCCGCGGATCACCAGCGGGACCTGCCTCTCCGGGGTCTTCCGAACATCCTTCTCTTCTTCGTGCAGGACAAAGATCATACCCTGCGGGTCCACGATCGCCGGGGTCTTGGCCGTCGCCTTCTTCAAGGTGATCGGCAGCGTGATGGAATGGATCGTAAAAAATTTACGCGGTGACTGCTCCGGGCACAGGCTCCAGGGCCCTTGCTCGCCCGGCTTGGCCTGCTCGGTGCTCCTGGTCCCATCCTCCCTGACGCGGAACGGATCGAGCCAGGGCGCACCACCGTGATTGGGCGCAAACGGCGGACGCTTCCCCAGGTGCGGGCGCAGCCACGGGATCGCCAGCTTGCCCGTGTCAGGATCAAACGTGATCGGCGGGCGCTTGAGCGGCGTCGGGGACTGGTAATCCGCCCACCGATGGGGCGTTTCCGGCTCGTTCAACGCCAGGGCCCCTTCCCACTTCCAATTGACTACCGTCGCATCATGCGCCGCCGCCTGCTTGGTCTGGTCCTCGGTCTTTCCGGGGAGGCCCTGCGGCGGCACCATGTATTCGACCCAGTCCTTGATCGAGACTTTCACCGGGTTGGCTTTCCAGTCGGTCTTGTCCTCAGTAATCTCGTACTTCTTCCCGCCGAACCAATCGACGGTCACGCCGACGAGCTTGTCTGAACTCACGGCTGGCTTGAACAAGTCCTTGCGGTCCGGCAGCTCTACCAACGGACGCATGATGTCGGTCTGGGATTCTTCGACTTGAAGCGTGTTGTACACGCGCCAGAACCCCCACATGCCGGTCACGTAATGCTGGGGAATGTGGCAGTGGAAGACGAACTCGCCGGCCAGACGCTGCAAGCCGCCCGATCCGCCTTCCGTCACCTCATCGTAAATTTCGGAAGGCCCGATGGCTTGCACATCGAGACGATCCGACGGGTCGCTGATCGGTGGGAACTTAACCGGGCCGCTCTTGCTGATCGTCCAATCAAGCCGGCTGGTTTCCGGCTGGCGGGCCCACCGGATCGAGCCGCCGTGGAGATGGTGAGAATGGACGATCTCGGACCCGCCGACCAGCCGGAACTTGGCCGGGTCTCCCAAGTAGGAGCGTGGCACGGTCGTGGCCGGGTCGCCGAACGTGTAGGATCCATAGCCCTGGGATTCATCGGAGAACCCGATCAGGTGGTGCTGCAGTTCCAGCCGGGTCCCGTGCGGTTCGCTTCGCATGTTCAGCAACCGCGCGGCGGGACGGTACGTGTCGGTATGGGCATCCCGCTGGGGCAGCATCTCGCCCTTGCGATTCAACAACCGGAACGTTTCATCGCCGGCTTCATGGTAGATAATCACGAACTCACGGAAATCGGAACTGTTGGCCACGTCGATCATGGCTTCCCACCCGCTCTTCATCTCGTCGCCCGTGAAGGGGCTGAGATGGCGCGAGCCGCGCGGCTCCACAATCACGGCACCGAGCATGCCCAGGGAATACTGGTCGCGGCTTGCGTGGCTGTGGAAGGCGCGCCCCCCTTCCTGGAGGTCGGGCCGGATGTACCATTCAAACTCCTGGGACTGCCCCGGCTGGACAAGCGCATCAGGATTGTTCGCTGTCGCCGACTTCCCCGTGCTGCGCACCAGCATCTGGGAGCCGTTGATGACCATGTTGGTCGGCTCGCCGTCGATCTGGTTGCGGAGCGTGATCCGCAGACAGTCGCCCTGGTTAGCCCGGATCACCAGCGGCTGGATGAGGTCGCCCTGCAGACCCGTCGACACGGCGGACGCAAAGGCGGCGTCGGCATCGTTTTCCATTTCACGGGCGGCTCTGTTTTTCGCCTCTTCAGCCCTGATCCCCTCCAGGTTCTCGGTGAGCACATAGATGTACCCAGGATAGAAGTCCAGGAAGCGGTTGAGCGTGATTTCAATATTAATGGCGGTGATGTCGAAGGTCCGCACCGGCGCCCCAACCGAGCACCGTGCCCCCTGGCTCACCACGACCTTATCCGGATCGTCCGCGACCAACAACACACCCTGCTGCATGGCATGGCCTGCGGCGCCCTGGAACGGCCCTTTGCTCTTGACCTGTTTCTCGATCTGTTCAATCGCGCGGGCCATTTTCTCCTGCAAAACCGGTCCCGCGGGCTGATGCACGACGCCGACGGCATGACCCTGATGGGCATCGGAGTCGGCGGCCCAGGCACCGGCTGGAACAACAAGAGCCGCCGCGAGCACAACCGACGAGACAACCAGGTGACGCAACTCTGACGCTTTCATGGGCTAGCCTCCTGAACAAACATTAAGATTCAAAACTCTCTTGAACACTTGAACGCTCATTCCCAGCAAGCGCACGATCAGACACATCTTAATGCATGACGGTTGTGCCCTGTCAAGTAGCTCCAACGGGTGCGTTAGGTATTCGTGGACGGTCCGGGTTTAGTGCGTGTGGAAGCCGGGCGGTAAGCCGGATTCTGTGTCGCCCGTCCCTTGCGGAACGGTCGCGGTGATCATTTCTCTGGGACCCGGATTGCTCCGGGCCTCGTGCGGCCTACCCGAGGGTCACGGCCGGGCCAGCCGCTGAGAAGCGACACCGGTGTCCCGCTCCTCGTGCCCTCCTATTTGGCCTTGCTCCAGGTGACGCTTGCCGGCCAGCCGTGTCGCCACGACCGCGGTGGGCTCTTACCCCGCCATTTCACCCTTGCCTGATCCGACATTCGTGAGAACATCGGCCATCGGCGGTATGCTTTCTGTTGCGCCGGTGTCGGATCGCTCCGCCTGGGCGTTACCCAGCACCCTGCCCTCTGGAGTCCGGACTTTCCTCCAGCCCCTTGCGAGACCGGCGACCACCTGCCCGACTCCCACACGCGGACAGCATTATAGCAGAACTCCAGCCACCCGCTCTGAGAGTTTCATCGTCATCATATTCTGTGGTACGGTTCGCCGCATGGCGACGGCAATCGGATGGATCGGCATTGACGAATCGGGCAAGGGCGACTACTTCGGCCCCCTGGTGATCGCCGCCGTTCACGTCACCCCCCGCCTCGCGGAAGACTTGCGGGCCCTCCACGTCCGCGACAGCAAAAAGATCGCCGACAGCGTCATCCGGACGTTAGAGGTGGACATCAAGACCCTCTGCCGCCACAGCGTGATCGCCATTGGCCCCGAACGCTACAACGACCTCTACGGCAAGATCCGCAATCTCAATCGCCTCCTCGCCTGGGGCCACGCCAAGGCGCTGGAAACCCTCCTCGAACAGGTCCCCTGCGAGCGCGCCATCGCCGACCAGTTCGGCGACGAGCGCCTGATCCTCAACGCGCTGCAAGAGAAGGGCCGACAGATCACGCTCGAACAGCGACACAAGGGCGAGGAGGACATCGCGGTCGCCGCAGCGTCAATTGTGGCGCGGGCAGAGTTCGTCAGACGGCTGGAGCGGCTGGCCGCCCAGTGGGGCATGCCGTTGCCGAAAGGCGCGTCGCAAGCCGTGGAAGTCGCGGCAAAAGCCGTGGTGAAAAAATACGGACGGGACGGCCTGGCGAAGGTCGCCAAGTTGCACTTCAAGACGACGACAGCGGTGCTGGGAGAGAACAAGACGGACGCATAAAGTCATTGCGAGGAGCCCAGCGACGAAGCAATCTCTTGGCAGACAAAACGTGAGATTGCTTCGCTGCGCTCGCAATGACAGGGTGGGGTTTACTCGGTGGTCTCGGCGGCTTCTTCGACTTCCAGCAACTCGGCAGGTTTGTCCGGAACCGGCACGATTTGGACCGGATCCCCGGCCCAGTAGAGAATGCGGTGGCAGTAAGAACAGGTCAGGATCGCCGTGGCACGCTTCACTTCCGCCACCACTTGTGGCTGCACCTGCAACCGACAGGACATGCAACTGCCGTCTTTGTTCACCCCCGCCAATGCCTGGCCCTTTTTGGCGCCCTTCAGTTTTTCGTAGCGCTGCAGAAGCGCGGGCTCGACCGCGGCCACCAGGGACTCGCGTTTCCGCCGCAGGCCGGCCGCTTCCTCATCCAGCGCGCCCACGGAACCCTCCAGCGCGGTCTTCTCGGCATTGAACCGCTGCTCCGCCTCCTTCGCCGCAGCCTCGGCCTGCGCCAGGTCCTTCTTCTTCGCGTCCACCGCGTCCATGAGGATCAGCAACTGCTCCTCGATCTCACCCCGCTTCTTCTTTGCCATCTCGACTTCGAGCAGGTGCGCCTGGTACTCCCGGTTCGTCTTGATCTCGCCCTTCGTCGTCCGGTCCTGCAGCTTGCTGAGCACCTGCTCCTGCGCGGCCAGTTCCTGCTCGCAGGATTTGCGCGCCTTGCCGGTCGTCTCGAACGTGTGCTGGGTGCAGTCACGGAAAGCGTGGGCGGTGTGAAGGGGCCGGCCGGCGGCTTCGACCATCTCGGGGAGGCGTCGCGCTCGTTCAGCCAATTCCTCCAACCGCAGGTCGGCCTCCTGCAACGCGATCAGGCGTTCGAGTTGCTCTTTCATGAACGAACAGTGCGGCGTCTCATGCAGCCTTTTTTCTCCATCCAGCGAGGCCTGGTGGGCCCACCAGGCCTCGAACCTGGGACCAACGGATTATGAGTCCGTCGCTCTAACCAACTGAGCTATGGGCCCGTCCGGCATTCCTTCTACAACTATAAGCTCTCCACAAAGCTCTTTAGCTTCTTGCTGCGGCTTGGGTGGCGCAGCTTGCGCAGCGCCTTGGCCTCGATCTGCCGGATACGCTCGCGCGTCACCGCGAAGTCCTGCCCCACTTCCTCCAGCGTGTGATCGGTGTTCTCGCCGATCCCGAACCGTTTGCGCAGCACGCGTTCCTCGCGCGGCGTCAGAGTCTTCAGCGCATTGCTGACCTGCCGTTGCAGATCGTAGCGGATCGCGGCGTCCAACGGCGAGACGGCCTTCTTATCCTCGATGAAGTCCCCCAGGTGGCTGTCCTCCTCCTCGCCAATGGGTGTCTCCAGGGAGATCGGTTCCTTGGCGATCTTGAGAATCTTGCGGACTTTGTCCAGCGGGAGGTCCATCTTCTCGGCGATCTCTTCGGGCAAGGGCTCGCGGCCCAGCTTCTGGACGAGATGCCGGGAGGTGCGGATCAACTTGTTGATCGTCTCGATCATATGCACGGGGATCCGGATCGTCCGGGCCTGGTCGGCGATGGCTCTGGTAATCGCCTGGCGGATCCACCAGGTCGCGTAGGTGCTGAACTTATAGCCGCGCTTGTACTCGAACTTGTCCACGGCCTTCATCAGGCCAATGTTGCCCTCCTGGATCAGGTCCAGGAACTGGAGCCCGCGGTTCGTGTACTTCTTGGCGATGCTGACCACCAGGCGCAGGTTGGCCTCCACCAGCTCGGACTTGCCCCGCTTGACCCGCTCTTCGGCCATGCCGAGAAGCTTCACGCCCTCGCGCAACTCCTCGGCGGGAACCAGCGTCTCGGTCTCGACCTCCCGGATTCGCCGGCGCGCCTGCTGGGCGGCCTTGTCAATCTCCTGGATGACGTCCATGGAAACGCCGGTTTTACGGCGGACCGCGAGCATGTCCTGCCGCCCGCGACTGAGCTTCATGAGCAGGGCATGGCCGTCCTCTCCCACCACGCCGAGGCGGCGCCGGCAGTGGACCAGTTCCCGCTCGCAGGCCGCGATTTCGTGCGCCAGGTTCCGCACCCGCTGGAGTAACAGTTCACGCTGGGCCGGGTGGAGCTTGAGCATCTCCATCCTGTCCGCAACCTGTCGCTTGGCTTCAAGCAGCTTGGCTTTGATCTCTTTCCGCGTGGCCGGGCGGAGAGTGGGCTTCCGGTGCCGGGCATACAGGGCCAGCAAGGTTTTCGTGAACGGCGTGACCTTCCGGATGGCGTCCAGGGTCTTCTTGCGGAGCTCGTCGTCGTCCTGCTCGACGATTTCCTCGAAGGCTTCATCCACCCCGGCCGAGACCACTTCCCGCGCCGGGATTTTCTTGGCCCGGACCTGATCCACGAGGGCGAACACCGCCTTGATCGTCATGGGCATCCCGAAGACCACCGACGAGATGTCCTGCTTGCCCTCCTCAATGCGCTTGGCGATCTCGATCTCCCCTTCCCGGCTGAGGAGCGACACGCTGCCCATTTCCTTGAGATACAGCCGGACCGGATCATCGGCGCGGGCCAGATCGCCGGGCGTCAGGTCAATCTTCTTTTCCTCGACGTCCTCCGTTTCCCCGATGTCCCCGGCTTCTTCATGGGACCCCTCGCCCTCGGCCATCATCTGCTGGTACCGCTCCCCTTCGGGGGTGTCGATAATCTCGATCTCCATGTCCCCGAACATGGTCATCAGGCTGCTGAGCCGGTCGGTCGAGACCTGGTCGGCAGGCAGCGTGGCGCTGAGATCACGGTAGGTCAGGAAGCCCTTCTCCTTGCCCATGGTGATCAGGCGTTTGACTTCTTCGGTTTTGTCTTCCTTAGGCATGGGCACTCCAAACTTCGGTCAGTGGTAACGGGCTCGCGCCCAGCAGACGCTGCTTCTCCTGCTGCAAGGCATTCAGCCTGAGCAACAGGGTCCTGGCGGTCTCCGCCTGTCCCGCCTGCTCGGCGACGCGCTGGGCCGTTTTGACTGCCTGAATCTCGTGGACGAGGCGTCTCAGCTTTAAGGCTTGCAAGCTCTCGCGAAACGCCGTGCCGGTGTCGTCGTACGGCATCTCGCTGAGCGAGAGCGCGCGAACGATGCGCCCACAGAGGGCATCGTCCTGCGTGCGGGCGAACACGTCGTTGGCCGCCACCCCGCCCTGCGCGTCCCGACTCTCCAGGGTCAGCGCGACCAACTGCCGGATGCGGGGATCGGTGAAATCATCGGCGGCAAGCTGCGCCGCCATCCCGGGCGTCAGCTTCTCATGAAGGAGCAGCCGCGCGAGAACTTCCTCGTCTTTCGGAAGCGGCGCCTCGGCCTCACGTGTTGGCGGCTCATCGGCCGCCGAGGCCTTCCGCGGGAGGCTCCGATACCGTTCCAGCAGGACCGTCTCCTCTAGGCCCAGCCGGTCGGCGACATGCCGGATGGCGGCGGCCTTTTCGACCGGATTGCTCAATTTCTGCAACAGCGCCAGGACCTCCTCCACGCACCGCACCCGTTCCTCTATGCTCCCGCGGCGATCGGTCGTCAGGCTGCCCTCCACCGTGAAGTCCAGCAGGGAGGGCGCCTTGTGGATGAGCGCCGTGAAGGCCTCGACGCCGCGGGCGCGGATGAACGTGTCCGGATCGTCACCCGCCGGCAGACTGCCCACCTGGACGGAAAGGCCCGCCCCAAGAAAGAGGTCCAGGGTGCGCAAGGCCGCGCGCACGCCGGCCGCGTCGGGATCGAAGAGCAGGACGATCCGGCGGGTGAAGCGCCGGATGATGTCGACATGCTCCGTCGTCAGCGCCGTGCCCAGAGTGGCGACGACGTTGGTCAGCCCGGCCTGGTGCAGCGCCATCGCGTCGAAGTAGCCCTCGACGATGACCACCTGCTCGGCGCGTGCGATGCCCTCCCGCGCCGACTCCAGCGCGTAAAGTGTGCGTCCCTTCCGGAACAGCGGCGTTTCCGGCGAGTTGAGATACTTGGGCACCCCGTCATCAAGCACCCGCCCGCCGAATCCGATGATGCGCTTCTGGAGGTCGCGGATCGCCAGCATGACCCGCCCGCGAAACCGGTCGTAGTAGCCGGATGCGTCGCCGGGCTTCCGGCCCGCTTGCTCACGCGCGACGATGAGACCCGCCGCGGCCAGATCCTCGACCGACCACCCGTCTTTGCCGCCCGTGCCGGCCTTGTCCGTCCTGGCGAGCGCCTTCAGCAAGCCGTCCCATGCCTGAGGCGCGTACCCGATGCCGAACCGCTCGATCGTCTCCGCCGTGATCCCGCGATTCCGCAAGTACGCGCGCGCGGGCTCGGCGGCGGGATCGGCCAGCAGCGTGCGATGAAAAAAGTCGGCAGCCGCGCGGTTGAGCGCGATCAGGCGTTCTGACTGCTCGGCCCGCTGCTTGGCCGCCGGCGACGCGGACGGCTCCTCCACGCGGATTCCCAGCTTCTCGCCGAGCGCGCGCACGACCATCGGGAAACTCGCCCCCTCGATCTTCATCAGGAAGGTAAAGACGTTCCCGCCCTCCCCGCAGCCAAAACAGTGGAACATCTGCCGCGACGGACTGACCGTGAAGGAGGGGGTCTTCTCGGAATGGAAGGGGCAGAGGCCCTTGTAGTGCTGGCCGGCTTTGCTGAGCGAGAGGTGAGCGCCGACGACCTCGACGATATCGGCCCGGTCGCGAATCCGGCTGATGATGTCTTCCGAGATCAGCCCTCTATCCACCCTGCCCCCCGCATCCGCCCGGACACCCGAATCGATAACGTTAACAAAAAGATGCTGCCGCCGTCAAAAGACCCCCCCCCCACGCGATGCAGCGCTACCC
>Ga0213870_1000114_pt1 | contig 40385 bp, 40 predicted proteins | sample WICALVC2017_Meta_FD_160119 | JGI IMG/M metagenome (GOLD analysis project Ga0213870, IMG submission 160119) | Freshwater microbial communities from subterranean cave lake in Wind Cave National Park, South Dakota, United States - WICALVC2017 | ecosystem: Environmental > Aquatic > Deep subsurface >...
TTCTTTGAGTCTTAAATAATCTTCTTCAGGAAGTCTGATGTTAGTTACAACGTAATTATTCATAACAATACCATTGTATCATTGTATCGGAATTTGTCAATACTCCTTATCACTCCACAAAGATAAAACCGGTAAGCCCTACTCCTTCGCAGACGTATCCATAAAGTCCTGGGGGCTTACCAAAGTCCGCCTTAATTTGCTTTGTTTCACCGGCTGCAATAGCATATTTATGCTCTTCATCAATAATCAGCGTATGGTCAATTTTGTCCTTGTTTAAAACTTTAAAATTCCTTTTCTCCTTAACTTTAAAGACCAATGGTTTTGGTTTGCAATTGGTAATTTCCAAAACATCCGCCTTTTTTGCAAGTTTGGCGCCAAGTGCTAAGTGTGTTTCTATTTCTGATCTCTCTGCCTCGGGAGGAGGAACTGTAAGAAGCTTTTTTTCTTCCTCGGTTAAATTTGCAGGAATAGCATTTTGTTCGGGTTCTAATTTAGATGCCTTATTTTCAAAAGAAGGGAGTTTTAGCCCCGAAGGCTTTATGATAAAAACACCCAAAACAAGGGCAGTAATGACAAGAACAATAATCAAAAGATTACTCTTCATATTTACAGCAACGTTTTCCTGCAAGCTTCTTGATAAGACACTGGTATTTCTTTGCAAAAAGATGCTTTGTATGAATCATCGGCAATGTACGTGCGTACCGCGGTTATCAATTCAGTAAAACATCCTTTTTGAACATCGCTGTCTGGGATTAGCGAGCAAAAACGGATGGATGATTCTGCCTCATTTTCCCCTCCCCAGTAAAGCGAGCCAAGTGCTTGGGAGACACAAGCTTTTACTCCCTCTGAAACTTTTGCCAAAGTGCATAAGTAATAAACTTTTTCAAGCTGTCCACTACTCATTTTATCAATATTTCTAATATCTCTCTCTTTTACCAATGCCGTAAATTCCTTGCCAAAGCCTCCATAACAGACAGATTGATATTCTTGACTTGCTTGTTCGCAAAGCGCAAATGCTTTTTTGTGATCTTCCTGCGTAGGATTTCCTATATTGCCTCCAACTGCTTCCCATAGATATGGTGTCAAATAGGAAAAACACTGCCATTTTGCCTCTTGAGGGATAATATCCCCCTCACAAAGCGCAAGCGGCTCATCTGGATTTAGGTATTTTTTTCGCTGTTTTTCCCAAAGCTGCCTATCGTGAAATCCGCCTGAAATTAGCTCCATAACAGATCCGCTAATGCACTGGGAAACCTGTGTTGTTTTTTTGCAGACAGCCACTGTTTTTTCTTCATCGTATCCTGTATATGCCAAAATGCCGTGTCCCAAGCCATGATAACACATCCCATATGCTCCTTTTCCTCCAGGGGCTTTCTTACAGGCATTGTCAATGTCGGAAAGAGCATCTTCACCTTTGTCGCTTAAAAGTCCAATAACTATAGAATGTGAACAGGCGTTTCTAAAATCCTGCGTACAAACAATAATGCCCTCCGCCCCCTTTTGTTCATAAAGTATATCTCCTACTGCATGACCAAGCAAATGTGTATCGGTATTCGCAGGCAACTTGGCTATTTTTAAAACGTCAAAGGCATACGCAGCACCTTCTTCTCTGGCAAGCTTTGTGAAATATGCTTTTAAATCGTTAAAAGAAAAATTTTTTTCTGCAAAATCTTTTTTGGCATCGCTCCTAGAACTCAAAAACCAGACCGTAAGCAAAGCAAGATTTAAGACAATAAGAATTGAAATAACCAATAAACGAGTTTTTCTTTTCAACACAACTATATTTATAACTGTTCACAGTTCTAACACAAAATTATTGTTCGAGTCCGTCAGCTGACGGACGAGAACTGTAAGCGTTGAAAACCCTTCGGTCTTAAGCTCATCAGGGTCGAAAGACTTCTCGCTACGCTCGAAGTATAAAATTTATGTCAGAAGAGCGAACTGTTACCTATACTCTACTTGTGTAGCTACCGTCTCTAGTATCTACTATTATTTCATCTCCAATGCTTATAAACAGGGGAACTTTTGTTTGCATACCATTCTCCAGCGTAGCACTTTTATAGACATTGGTTGCAGAATTTCCTCGTACTCCTGGAGTGGTGTCAGTAACCCTAAGCTTTATCTTTGGGGCAATATCCATGCCAAGCGCCTCGTTTCCATAAAACTTTATACTAATACTTTGCCCATCCTTAAGATATATGTATCCATCCAGGTTTTTAAGAGGAATACTAACTTGTTCAAAGGTTTGAGGAGCCATAAAGTAGCAATTATCATTATCTTTATACAAAAACTGTAGATCTCTTTTTTCTATAGCGACAGGAGATACTTTAGCATTGCTGACATAGCTCTTTTCAATGGTCATGCCTTTCCTAAGACTTCTGATTTTGACCTTGACCACAGAACTCGTTTTTCGTAAATGGACGTTATTGTAAGTGATTACCTCAAAAAGATCTCCATTATCTTCAAACGTTGTACCTGCGCGCAGTGATGTAACTGGAATCATAGTTGATAAATTTGCATACTTTTTATCCGCCCTTTTGAAAATTTAAGGCACCACGGCTTTAGCCGTGGGGCTCCATAATATCGTCTAGGTTGCCTTCAAGAATTGTTTCTAAATTGTGCCAACTCTTATTAAGCCTGTGATCTGTAAGGCGGTCTTGGGGAAAGTTATAAGTCCTTATTTTTTCGGCTCTCATTCCACGACCAACTTGGGTTGATTTTAAAGAACCAATCTCTTCTCGTCTTTTTTCAACCTCTGCCTCCCAAAGTTTAGACCTTAACATTCCCATTGCTATTTCTCGATTTTGGGCTTGCGATCTTTCGCTTTGAGAAGCAACAACGATACCTGTGGGTTTGTGTGTGAGCCTTACTGCTGTTGAGACTTTATTAACATTTTGTCCTCCGTGCCCGCCACTTCTAAATGCTTCAAATTGTATATCATCGGGGTTTATATGAAGCTCTAAATCTTTAAGTTCGGGGAGTACCGAGACAGTTGAGGTCGAGGTGTGTACTCGGCCCCGTTTTTCAGTTGCTGGTATTCTTTGTACTCTATGTACACCTGCTTCGTATTTAAAAGTTCTGAAAGCAGGAGCAGTTGATGACTGTGTAATTTTGATTACATTTTCGTCAATCTTTTCAACGCCAAATCCTTTGTTTTTGGCAAAACGAGTGTACATGCGGAGTAACTCTTCTGCCCATAGCTTTGCTTCTTCTCCTCCTGCTGCACCCCTTATTTCGAATATTACATTTCTGGAGTCGAGATTATCTTCGCTTGCGGTTTTCGACACCACTAAGCCTTCCTCCAAAATCTTTTTCTCCGCGAGAAGCGCTGCGATTTCTTGCTGTGCTAACTGCGAGAGAGAAGGATCAGATAGAAGGTTTTTAGTCTCCTCAATCTTTTTGTCCAATTCTTGAATTCGTATGTGTCTGTAGTCGTTCATAGGAAAATTAAATATTAAATATCAAAAATATCCATTCGGCAAGCTCAGGATCCTGAGTTAATCGAGGGACAAATAAAAAATCAAATATTTTCACGAATTTCACAATCGTCATTCTGGACAAGCTCGCCTCGCTGACGCTCTCGCCTCGCGGCTCGCCTCGCGGCGAAGCGGGCGAAGCGGGCGAAGCGGCGGGTTGGCCAGCCTCGCCGTCCGCCTCGTCTCGGCGAGACGGGAGTCTAGGCGGGCGAAGCGGGCCAGAATGACGGAATGTGCGTAACATGAGTTTATCATTTACCTTACTGCCTGTAGCATTTCACGAAGTGTTTTTGGTTGAGTTTCTTTTTGTTTCTCAACCTTTTGCTTCTTAATCACTTTAGTTTTATATTTTTGAGCAAGGCTTTGTTTCTCTTGGAATTTTTGAATCCTTGAGGCGGTGTCGACAAACCTCTGTTCTCCAGTATAAAAAGGGTGGCATTTGTAACATAGCTCGACGCGGATGTATTCCTGTGTGGATCCAACAGTAAACCTGTTGCCGCACGAACAAGTGACTTGTGCGTTTTCGTAGTATTTTGGGTGGATGTTTGCTTTCATAGGATGCTTCAGCTATAATTATAGACTATATTTTCTAAATAAGCAACCTAAAATCTTTGTAGTAACTACTCAGACTAGTTATAATTTATTCTTCGAACGAGGCTAAAAGCCGAAGTGAGAAGTTCTCGACGGAGTTTACCCTGAGCTTGCTCGCCTCGCTGCACGCCTCGCTGCTCGCCTCGCTGCACGCCTCGCTGCACGCCTCGCGGCGAAGCGGGCGACGCGGGCGAAGCGGGCCGAAGGGCTCGAACAATAACGAAAATATCAGGAGCCTGAGCTGCGGAGAGATTCTGGAGTCTCAGGCTTCGCCTGATCCCCAGAATGACGGTTCTTCGTAACATAAGTTAGTAAATGTTTCTTGTTAGCTCTTCATAAGGGATGATCTTTTGCTCGCGTGTCTTCATATTTCTAAGAGTTACCATGTTCTTTGAAGCCTCATCTGGCCCAATAATTATTGCATAAGGAATTCCTTTTTTATCTGCGTATTTTAGTTGTTTATCAATCTTTGAATTTTCATCAAGGTAAAGCTCAGTATTAATATTGTTCGAGCGTAAGCGAGAACTAATTTCTATTGATTTTTCCAAGAGGTCTTCTGAAAAAACAGTTACAAGAACTTTTGTTGTTGAAGAAAGGGTATCTTGGGGGAATAGATTCAGTTCATCCATCGCCTCCATAAGCCGATCAAATCCGAATGCGAATCCAACTGCGGGGATTTGTTTTTTGGCAAACATACCAATTAAGTTATCATATCTGCCCCCACCGCAGACAGAACCAGAAGAGTATCCATCAACCTCAACTTCAAAAGTCATTCCAGTATAATAATCAAGACCTCGGGCAAGGGTGGGGGAGAATGCGAAGTCTTTATCTTTTTTCAACCCGGCCTGCTCAAGTAAAGAAAAAATTTCCCTAAGTCTTTCTGTTTCTTGCATAACTACCACACACTGTAGCGTGGTAGTTGCGCGTTTTTGTGTCATGCCTTTACCCACTAGTTCTTTTATCACAGCTTCTTTTCCATTCTTTTTAAGTTTGTCAACTGCTCGAATGACAACAGGAATTTCCTTTTCTTCACAGATGCCTTGTTTAACTAATTGAGAAAATATATTACGATCATTGATTAAAATTTTGAAGTTTTTTCCGCCCGATGCGGATCCGCCACCGTCAAACGTGGCTGGGACGTTTGACGTCCCGCCTTTGGAGGAAAATCCCAATTTTTCAAGAGATTTAGCAGCAACTAATATTGCCTCAGCATCGGAAAGGAGAGACGAGGACCCAACAATATCTGCGTCGCATTGTAGGAATTCCCTAAATCTTCCTTTTTGCGTATTGTCTGCGCGGAAGACTTGTTGGATTTGATAACGTTTGAATGGCATTGGCAGACTTTGTGGTGAGCCTGTCGAACCATATTGTGCAACAACCCGAGCTAAAGGAACGGTTTGGTCATATCGAAGCGCTACTTTTCTTTTCCCCCGATCTGTAAACCTATACATTAATTTATCGCCCTCCTGCCCATATTTTCCAAGGAGAATTTCTTCGTATTCAAGGCTGGGAGTTTCCAGCGGCTCAAAACCATAAGACTCAAACACCGATTTTAAGATGTTAATTGCATATTGTCGCTTTCGTGCTTCATTAGGTAAGAAATCACGGAAGCCTTTAAGGGTTTGTAATTTGATATTTGACATAGATTACTTTTTATGATATATTCTCTTTGCAGTCGAAAGGCTGTTGTGAGCGCTCCCGAAAGGGAGCTTTTTTTTGGCAAACTCACAATTTCGCAAATCAATAAATTTGTCCACTTGACTTCTTAATTCTTTAGCAGTCCTAAAAGCAGGAGAGATCGCTATAGTTTTAACCTCGCGTTTCTGCAACTGAGAGATCAAATACACAAAATCTGAGTCTCCTGAAAATAAAATTAATGTATCGAACTGTCCGACACGAACTGCTGCATCGAAAGTAATTTCAACATCAAAATTTGCTTTATGCTTTGATCCTTTTTTACTTTTAATAATTTTAGCATCTTTAGTAACAATTTTAAATCCACAGTTTTTAATAAAGGAAAAGAATCTGTCTTGACCTTTTGTTTTAAAAACTACGCTGTAATAGCGAAGAACTGATGGTTTACCATATTGCTTAATTTCTTTTATGAGCTTATGGTAATCTGCATAGAGACCGCATTGCTTAAGGCTAATTTCAAAGTTAGCCGCATCAATGAAAATTGCTACTTGACCTTTCAGACGCTTCTTATTCATAACTTCGTTCTAAGCAAAAAATCCCTAAAACCCTTGAGCGTTTGTGGTTTAATCACATTTTTATTATACACCCCTTCTGTTGATTTTGCTTAACTTAGCGATTTTTAGTATAATTCTGGCGCTATGAATTTTAATGAATCTGAACCAATCGGGCTTGTATTGCCTATTATTTCCGAAAAAACACCTTTCAAGGAACTCAAAGCATTTTCAAAGAAAAAATGGGGAAGCGACGCTAGAAAACAAGTAGCAACAGATATAGTCCAAAATGGGAAAGAACTGTTTCCGGGTGCCGATTGGAAGTCGATTTTGGATAATATACACAGTATGGGATATAGTACTTTGTATCGCGGATACGGCGCAATAGCCTTTAGCGATGCCCCTCATGTTGGAGGATTTGCAGTACGTATAAAACGCTCAATGCACGATCCACCAATTGTTTATTTAAGCAGCAGAGTTCTTGCCAATAGGGTAAGGGCAAGTGAAGAATTTAAAGATTTTAAAAGCAAAATGCCATATAGTGCTGTTGAGTATGGACAGAAGAATCTTCCCGAGGCTCAATCCTACATGGAAATCTTAGATTTTGTATCAGAGCCAAATAGTAGTAATAAAAAAAGGGATTGTATATTGAAACTTGGGAAATTGTTATGCAAGGACGATATCGTGGGAGCCTATAATATTATGAAGAAGTTTCGGGCGGATTCTCTTTAGTTCAATAAGCTCTTTGTTAGTTAGTATTCAGTTCTTCCCAACGGATTTGTCATTCTGAGGCTGAAAGCCGAAGAATCTCAAGATTATTAGATCCTTCGCCAAGCACCGTCTGGTGCCTGGCTTCGCTACGCTCAGGATGACAGCCTACTGGTAACAACTGAATACTTACCTTTGTTAGAACGAGTAAGAAGTCTTGGGCCTTCCTTCTCCAAGACCACCACATCCTCAATTCTTACGCCGCCAAAACCTAGAATGTAAATCCCCGGTTCAATGGTAAAAACCATGTTGGGTTTTAATATGTCTTTGGATTTTGGGGAAAGGCGCGGTGATTCATGGACCTCAAGACCAATGCCGTGACCTAGGGAGTGGGGGATGGTGGGGTAACCGTGGGAAGTGATGTATTTTCTTGCAATTTTATCTACTGCTGACGCTTTGATACCACGATAGTTCACCTCGGAGGAGTCGAGGTCGTTGCCTCGCCACCGTCCGAGGTGGGACAGTGATTCTATAGCTTTTTCCTGAGCCTCAAGAACTGTTTGGTACATCTTTTTCTGCTCGTTAGTTGGCTGGCCGAAAAAGACTGTTCGGGTCATGTCGGAACAATAGTTGTTTAGTCTTACTCCAAAATCAAGCAATATAATTGAGTTATGAGTTAGAAGTTTTGAGTTATGAGTTGGGACGTGGTGGGGAATTGCGGAGTTTTTGCCAAATGCGACGATTGGCGGAAAAGAAATATCAGCCCCATGTTTTTTTATAAAAAATTCAATTTCAAAAGATAATTGTTTTTCGGTAACACCTAGTTTTACTTTATTTAAAATATATTCAAACGTTTTATCCCCGAGTTTACAGGCCTTCTCAATTGCAGAAACTTCCTTTGCATTTTTTATTGCGCGAAGGTTGGTCATACTAAAATGATTTAAATCATTAAAGCAGGAAGAAAGTTTTTTATGTTCGGCAACTGTAATATTTTGCTGTTCGATGCCGACTTTCTTTATTTTGTACTTTTTTGCTAAAATTTTTAGAGCTTTCTCAAAAGAGAGCTTTGGTGATATTTTAATAAGTTTAAAATCTTTGACCCTGTTTTTAACAGTTTCGGAGTAACGACCATCAGTTAGAATGTATTGTTTGTCCGTTGTAATAAACAAAAACGCCTCCCGTTCGTCCTTGGAAAAGTGAGAAAAGTTAGTTAAGTAGGTAATGTTGGGGAGGGAAGAGATGAGGAGGGCATCAAGGTGGTGTTTTACCATTAGATTTCGAAGATTTGATATACGATTACTCATAAATAATAAATCAGATGTTAGTTATTAGAATATAGAAAATAGTTGTTTGAGACTAGAAAATAGTAATGGAAATTGGAAAATGGAAAGTAGTTTATAATTTGCGTCTAGTTTCTAATCTCTATTTTCCATTAACCATTTTCAGTTGTTTGCTTGCGTGTTTAGAATTTCGAATTTATTGAGTGATCGGCGTTGTCTTTTCTCCGCTCTGCGTAGCTGAAGGTGTAGTTTCGTTGACTCTGAGGGTGCTTGGTATTTCGGGGAAGAGAATAATTCTGTCAGCAATTATTATATTTTTATTTTTAAGATCAGTAAATCCAACAACAATGATATGCTCATTTTCTTGTATCTTTGAGAAGGCAGAACGGATGGTTCCGGTATCCCTGCTATAGGAAAGAATTTTGGTTGAAGTTTGAACGTCAATAGTTAATTTTCCTTTTTCTGTTGTAACATCCAAAGTATAATTTTTACTGTCGATTGAGTCAGCAGTAATATGGATAAATATTGGTAGAACTATTACATTTACAAACCGAGCCAAGAGCCTTCGTGATTCTTTGTTGTATAAACCAACTACCCCAAGCATTGTTCCCTTTGTAATGTCTGAAATTCCAAATGATTCCTTTGTAGAGGGAGACGAGAATTTAGTGAGTTCGTCTACGTCTACAAATCGAGTCTTGTCTTTAGTATCAGAGAGAGTAATCTGCGTGTTTGAAATATCAGTAACCGTTCCTATAAACCCGCGTTTTTCAACGAGTTTTAGCTCTGCGACTCTTGAGGCGATATTTTCTATGAGTTGATCTTTAATTTGCTGAGTTGTAGAGGTGGTTGGGGTAGGGGAAGCGCTGGCGCTAATAGTAAATAGTAAATAGTAAATAGTAAATATAGTTAAGAATAAAAGTTTTTTTTTCATTTTACCCATTCGACAAGCTCAGGGTTAATGCCTAAGCATTGTCGAAGCATTAAAATTCCTCTTTTGAGAATGTAACAGTTCTTAGAATTCTAGCACTCTCTCCGTTTGGCGCAATTGCGGTTATTTCTATAAGATTTTGCCCATTAGCGACAGTGGTTGTAGTTGAAAAATTGCCAGTGTTCGTAGGAGTCAGAACTTCCTCGTCGTTATTTGTTAGGACAACAACTATTGCATCAACTGTAGTTTTCCCAGAAATACTAATAATTTTTTTTTCGAATACTTCCTCGTCCTTTGGTTTATCAATACTTAAGAATATAGACGGTTTTAATGTTGGGGTTGGAGGGGAAATAGAAACTGTTTTTATTTCTGGAGGCGGAATAGTTTTTGCGTTCTCATAAATATAAAATGCAATTCCCGCAACAAGAAGTCCCAAAAATACTGCGAGCAGAGAAAGCACGACCTTTTCTATTTTCATTGACCCAAGTTTAAAGCAAAAGCGTCCTCTTGTCAAGGAAAAATCGCTATGGTAGGATATATTGGCAATGGATATATCTTTTGTTGATAACTCTTCTGTAAAAATACGTTTAAGGCAGACTACTTTCGTTGTCGACCCAGCTGAGCTAGGATCTAAAATTAGCTCTGACGCAATTATACTGCTTGACCGTGAAAATAACCCAGTGTTTAAGACAGCTCCGCATCGTATTGTTATAAATGGTCCTGGAGAATACGAGTTAAGCGGAGTTAAGGTCTTGGGCATAAAAGTTGATAAGGGATTTGTTTATGGTATTGCCGATGATGGTTTTGGAGCTATTTTAGGTAAAACGAGTGAGATTTCAAAAATTAAAGACAAAACCTTTTCCTGTCAAATTGCCATATTAAACGTAGATGATAACCTTAATCAATCTGTCGTAACAAGACTTGAGCCTAAAATTGTTGTTTTGTATGGAGCCAATAAGGAAAATGGGGCAAAGACAATAGGAAAGGAAAATCTTACTTCAATTAAAAAGTTTACGACAACAAAAGATAAATTACCGCAAGAGATGGAAGTGGTAATACTAGGATAAAATCCGAATACCAAAATCCGAAATCCGAAATGGTTCGGCAAGCTCACCATCCTGAGCATAGCCGAAGGACAAATTCAAATGACCAAAATTCAAATGACAAAAAAAGTTTTGAACATTTGAACATTCTAATTTTGAAAATTGTTTCGAATTTCGATATTCGAATTTCGGATTTATATTGTTATGGCTAACTTAAAGGTTCCTCCGCATAATGAAGAAGCCGAAAGCTCAGTTTTGGGGGCAATACTTATTGCCAAAGATGCAATAAGTATTGTTTCTCAAATTATTTCCGAGAACGATTTCTACAACTCAATAAATGGGATGATTTTTAAGGCAATGCTCTCTTTGTACGAGAAGGGAAATCCTATTGACATCTTGACTCTTAAGTCTATGATGCAAAAAGATAAAACATACCAAAAAGTTGAGTCATCGTATTTAGCAAGTCTTGTCAATACAGTACCAACAGCAGCCAATGTCGAACACTACGCCGTCCTCATTAAAGAAGCATCAACGAAACGATCACTTATTATGGTTGGATCAAACATTGTAGAGATGGCTTTTATGGAGGAAAGGGGCGTTGATGACATATTAAATAAAGCCGAAACATCAATATTCTCTCTCTCTCAAAGAAGTCTTCTTAGAAACTTTGTTCCACTTAAAGAGGCACTGGCAGAAAGTTTTGATAGGATAGATGAGCTTCACAAAAAAGGAGTGGGACTTCGGGGGGTAAAGACTGGGTTTATTGATCTTGATAATACTCTTTCTGGAATGCAAAGATCAAATCTTCTAATTCTAGCCGCCCGTCCCGGGCAGGGAAAAACAGCAATGGCGGTTAATATTGCTCAATATGTGGCTGTGAATGATAAGCTTCCTGTTGGAATATTTTCCTTGGAAATGAGCAAAGAGGAGCTGGTTGATAGATTTTTGGTAGGACAAGCAGACGTAGATGCATGGAGAATAAAAACCGGAAGACTGTCGGAATCTGACTTTACCAAGCTCTCAAACGCAATGGGAGAATTGGCAGAGGCACCCATTTTTATAGATGATACTCCAGGAATAACGGTTGCGGAAATGCGTAGTAAGGCAAGGAGATTGCAACTTGAACATAATATATCTCTTCTTATGGTTGACTACCTTCAGTTAGTTGATCCGGGGAGAAGATATGACAATAGGGTACAGGAGGTTTCAATCGTTTCCCAGTCGCTCAAGAATTTAGCAAGAGAGCTTAAGATTCCAGTTTTGGCAGTTTCTCAGCTCTCCCGAGCGGTTGAACACAGAGGAGAGAAAAAACCACAGCTTGCGGACTTACGAGAAAGCGGCGCAATCGAACAAGATGCCGATGTTGTTATGTTTCTGTATCGTCCCGAAACAGAAATAACGCCTACCATGCAGACAAAACTTTTAATTGCCAAGCACCGCAACGGCCCAATGGGGGAGATAGATTTGCTTTTCCGCGGCGACCGCATCAAGTTTTATAATGTAGAGAAAAAGAGGGAAGAAGGATAAAATCCTCAACTTGTACCGTGGTTAATTGGAGGCTGCAATCCTTAGGTTCGAAGCTAATCAACATCGGATGTTAGAACTTAGAACTTTTCCCGTCGTATCTGTCTATACCGATCCCATATATAGGAAGTGGTTTTAAAGCAGATAATCTAGCAGACCAGAATGAGAGAAAATAAATACAAAGTGGCTTAGTCTTCTTCAACGTGGGTCGATTATCTCATCTTAGCAATCAGCATAAACCCTTGACAAATATCTTATAGTATGTTATACTCGGTAACCTATGGTTGAGACTGAAAGATCTTTTGAGAAAAAGATGCGAAAAAGAATCGTAGGCCTTGTGGCTAGATTTGGTGTTCCTATTTTACTTTCAGCAGGAGTTGCTTGCGCAAATGATCAGGGGATTCCTGTGGAAGAGAACAAGACTCCCTCTACTGCTGAATGTAATTTAAGTCTGAAGCAAGTTAAATTAGGTACCGTTTCTCCAGAGGATTATTTACAAGGGAGGGATAGATGCTTGCCTGAAGTTATAGAAGCAAAAAATTCTGGAATGTTAAAAGGTTTTCTTTATAATCCGTCTAATGAGGAACTCGAAAAACTTTTAGGAGACGTATTTTCAGAAAGAACTAGCGATTCAGAACGATTGGAACGTTTAGTGCAGTCAAGTATTGAAAGTTACAAAAGCATAGAAGGGGATGAAGTTGGAACTATAATTCCAGGAATCGTTGGTGTCTTCGGAGAAAAAGTACCCAGCTATGTGGTTTTTAGAGAAGAATTTTTTTCTTCTCCGGCAATAAATAATGATGCAGATGTGAGAAGTATAGTTAATCATGAATTGCAACATGTTAAAGATTGGTACGAAGGCATATCATTAAATGATATACATCTTTCTTATGATACAATCTATCCAGGAACGCTTAGAATAGAATTTTTACAGCAACTTATGGAATTAAGAGCAGTATATGCAGAATTGGAAGATATTTTTGATAAAAAAGTTAATACAGACAGTGTTTCTGTCAGTCAGGAATGGCTTGGTAGTCAAGCTGCTAACTATTTTACATATTGGGATTCTATTGTAAAATATCCTACAACAGATTTAGAAAAAAGAGTTAGAGAATTACAATTTGAACAATTTAAAGGAATCACTCCTAAGGTTGAAGGCGACCAGATTTTAATAACGTTTAATTTGTTTGGAAAACAAGAAATCGCTAAGATTGAGAAAACACCTTGATACTTCCTAATGCCCCATTGATACAAAATCATTTTTCGTGCGTTAACTACGATCTCGAGCCTCGGAAAATTACATTTTTTCCACATTGTCGTATCTATACCGATCCCATATCGGAATCGTATCTATAAAACTGATGCTTGACATTACATAACTACCACGCTACAGTGTATGGTAGTTATGCATACTCGAGGAAGTTCTAAGCTATCATTGCAGGAAAGAAAAGAACTTTTTTTGGATTTGTGTAGGGCGATTGCGATGCTTCAGACTCCAAAAGAAGTTGCTGATGCGCTTACCGATCTCCTCTCGGCAAAAGAGGTTGAAACTATAGGAAAAAGACTGCAGATTGCTGCGTATCTTGTTGAAGGCAAAGATTATCAAACTATCCGCTCAATACTAAAAGTTGGTTATTCAACTATAGCAAGGGTGAATACTTGGCTTAATCTTTCTGGGGAGGGTTTTAAGATTATGCTTTCTCGAAAGAAAAAACCCAAGAAGGAGATCAATATTGAAGATAGATTCGATCCATACAGTTGGCACAATATAAAGAGACGATATTCTATGTATTTTTGGCCAGAGTTGCTTTTTGAGGAGTTTATGAAAAGAGCAGATAAGAAAGAGAAAGATAAAATGCATAAGATTTTTGAGAAAATGGATCTTAAAAAGAGGCGATTTTCTGGGGAAGAAAATAAGAAGCTATACGATATGTTTTCTTCCGAATTTTCAAAGCCTCGTAAAGCTGGTTAGTGTAATAACTACCACACTACAGTGCGTGGTAGTTATGCACACTTATTTTGACAACAGGATTTTTACTAGTATGCAATATTCAAGAGAGATTCTAGAGCGATGGGGAGTTGGGTTATTCCATGACTTTTGCTAAAGTGATACATATTATGCTCAATGATAATTCTTGATCCGAGCTTATCACGAAAATCATCCTGATTGTCCAATGGTACATAAGGATCATTGTCAGAAAAAATCGCAATACTTTTTGGGAGGTGAGATTTGACCTTTTCTAAATCTAGAGGTGTATCAAGCCAATGTCTATCCGTTTCCGGAACTCCTGGTTCGTCTTCAGGTCCAGTTAATCTTTTGAAAAAACCAGCAACGAAGACAGCACCGCCGACTTTTATATTTTTCGGTAAAGACTCCAAATATCTGGCAATAGTTTGGCATCCCAAACTGTGTCCGATAAAATAAGTTTGCTCATCAGCATTACCCACAGTTTCTGCGAGTTTGGGGATCCACTTCTGGATTCTTGGAATGCCGGAATCAGGGAGTTGGGGGACATAAACCTCGAAACCTTTACTTTCTAGCTCTTTTTTAAGCCAGGGAAACCAATTTTCTTCGGGATAACCATCCCAACCGTGTATTATAAAAACTCTCTTTTTCATTGTGGGCGGAGAGGGAGTCGAACCCACATGGCCTTTATGACCAGTAGTTTTTGAGACTACCGCGTATACCATTCCGCCATCCGCCCATTCCGCCACTTGCCCCTAATATAAGTTAAAGTTCAAAGTTAAAAATTAAAAGTTTTAAAATTTTGAATTTTGAATTGCAACTTTGCACTTTGAGCTTTGCATTTTTATCTTTTATATTATATACTTTCCTTTATGATACATTCAACTCCGTTCAGTATCATGGTGAGGAGACTCGAACCATGACACTTCAAGAAATATACGATTTGGCAATTGAGATTGGCATAAAAGCCGATCCGAGGGGAGAGGAGGCGGTTAAAAAACTTCTTGCTCGAACCAAAAAAGATTACGACGAATTATCAGAGAAGAAAAAGAAGTATTTCGACAAAGAATCCTTCAAAAATCCCTATTCAGATTCAAGAATTCTCTTTGGAGAGCCTAAGACAAAGGTCAGGAAACTTATGGCAGGGATTGATGGAGATGCCTCAGAGATTCTCTTGGCCGATAGACTAAATCACCCAACGAATGGCTCAGGGTTGGGGATTGATCTTGTTATTTCGCATCATCCAAGTGGCCATGCGCTATCGAGTCTTTATGAAGTTATGGATATTCAGATTGATTTATTTGCAGATGCTGGAGTGCCAGTAAACGTGGCCCATGCGCTTTTTGAAGAAAGGAAAGCGGCAGTCCGAAGAAGATTTAATCCCCTTAATCATACACAAAGCGTTGATACTGCAAGACTACTTGGCATACCATTGCTTTCACTTCACACTATTTGGGACAATTTAGGACATACATTTATGAAGAAATATCTCAATTCTAAAAAATTCTATTTTGTTGGCGATGCGCTTGATCATATTAACGAACTTCCCGAATTTATAGAGGCAACAAAAGGGAAAAATGGTCCATTTGTTGTTTCGGGATCGGAGAAGCACAGAGCCGGAAAAATAGTAGTAGGGTTTACTGGCGGAACAAGTCCGTCAAAAGAGCTTTACATGGAAATGGCAAAAGCAGGGGTGGGGACAATTGTTGAGATGCATGTGCCAGAAGAGTCGGTCCAAGAATTAAAAAAGCTTCACATAAATGTAATAGATTGCGGTCACATGGCAGCGGATTCTATTGGAGCGAATTTGTTTTTGGATGAGATTGAGAAAAGGGGAGTGAAAGTGATACCGTGTTCGGGGCTCATCAGAGTAAAAAGAAACAAGGAGAAATCCATAATTAGCAATTGAGCAATTTAGCAATGTAACAATTTTTTGTTATTTATGCAATTCTTGATCTTTGTTCTTCTTACTTGTTTTTTTATTTTTCTTTTTTCTCTTTATCTTCTCTCTCGCGATGATTTTGTTTTTATACGCAAAGATGTGACAACTGAGAAGGTTTTTAATATAGCTTTTGTAATGTTTTTTGTTGCTATTTTTTCTTCTAGAATCTTATATGTAATCTTAAACCCAAGTTCTAATTTTTTAAATCCATTAGTTTTCTTTTTATTTCCATATTATCCTGGACTTTCTTTAGTTGGTGGGGTAGCGGGAGGGGCCTTATTTTTGTTAGTTTTATCAAAACGAAAGAGACTCCTATTTGGCCGATTGCTTGACTTTTTCTCTGTCTCGTTTTTAAGCGCTTTTCCATTTGGTCTTTTGGGATACTTTTTACTGTCAGGGGAAAATATTTTTTCACCAAGGTCTATTGTTTTACTTTTAACCCAAGTTATAATGTTTATTTTTTTCCTTAAACTTCTCTTGCCAAGGATTTTAAGCGGGAGATTTAAAAACGGAACAGTTGGATTTTTATTCCTGATATTTTTTGCTGTAGTTTTTCTGGTCGATAATGCTCTAGGCAGAGCAGGGGACATACTCGGTCTAGGACTCGAAGATCTCATTTTAATCCTTATGCTTTATACATCAGTAGTCTTTCTATTTAGACAAGAGAAGCTTTTGACAAAAGTTAGGAAATATTATGAAGGAAAAAAGATTAAATTCAAGAGTTAAGGCGGAGAGTTAACTATGTATGTTTAAGCTCATGCAGTTTATCTTTTGTTAGTCCCAAACTTGCCAACACTTTAGCTCCTATCCCTTCCTCACGGACAATACCTATTAATAAATCGACTTGTGTGATTTCTTGTTGGAAAGAAGAGTTAGCTTCTTTGGTGGCAAGCTTAATAACTTCTTTGAATCGTGGGCTAAAGTCGGTTTCTACACGAAATTGACGAACACGGTTTCTAGCAATTTGCTCAACGAGCGAAGGGATGTTATTTGGGTCTATACCAAATTTTAAAAATGTGTCTTTAATGAGTTGGTTTCGTATTAACGCCAAAAGCAGGTGTTCAGTTCCAATGAAACGATTATTGAGTTTTTTTGCTTCTTGCTGGGCAAATTGGATATCTTGTATGCACTCCTTGTTAAGGGTATTACAAAGGGCAAATCATTGGCTCTATTTTCTTGTTCTTGCGGCGATGTCATGTCTAAGTGGAATTATAGGATATTGTGTGGAATAATGCAAGCCAAACTGATTTCCGTAAGTATTCAGTTGTTACCAGTAGGCTGTCATCCTGAGCGTAGCGAAGGATCTAATAATCTTGAGATTCTTCGGCTTTCAGCCTCAGAATGACAAATCCGTTGGGAAGAACTGAATACTAACTGATTTCCTTATCGACAAACGATTTTATATGTCATTAAAATGATTTAAATCATTAAAGCAGAATGACACAAGTCTCAAGATATCCAATTTCAAAAAAAGTTGCGGACAGAATCTTTGAGGTTTTTTTAAAAACCCTTGTTGAAATTAAAAGTAATGAAGAGGCGGATCAATTTATCTCTGACCTTCTAACGCCAACAGAAAAGATAATGCTTGCAAAGAGACTTGCCATAGCTGTTTTATTGGAGCAAGGGTATGATTACAGAAGCATTCAACAACTTATTAGAGTTAGCGCTCCAACAATTACATCGGTTAATATCGCTCGCCGTTATGGAAAAGAAGGATACAGAAAACTTATCTCAAAGATTCTTAGAGACGAACAGTTAAAAAATTTCTTTGAGGAAGTAGTAATAAAGCTGCTGTCCGCTCCTTCGGCGTTGGAAAAGGGGAGGGGCCCGTGGAGTTATCTTAAGGATGATATTGAAAGAGAAAAGAGAAGAAATAAAAGACCGTTTTAAATGCTTTAATGATTTAAATCATTAAAGCGGAACAAAAAAGATGCATGGCATAATTTGTCACTTAGCTAAAGACTGCGGAACGTACGAAGACGTCCTATCTATTCCGATCCCGTATTGAAATTATATCTGCGAAGTGGTAACCATCACAAATAGGATTATTATGTATGGTATTATACAAGATATGGAGCCGAGGGTTATTTTTGAGGATAGTGATATTCTGGTTTTGGATAAGCCGGCCGGGATGATAGTTAATAGATCAGACACGACAGTAGGGGAGAAGACGGTGCAGGAGTGGGTGGAGGGGCGTATTAAAGAAGTATCAAAAGGGGCAATTTCTCCATTTGATACCTCTGATACTTTTAGTACCTTTGATACTTTTTACCAGCGCGCTGGCATTGTACACAGACTTGACAAGGAGACTTCGGGAATTTTACTAACTGCAAAATCGCCCGAAGCTTTTGAGAATCTGCAAAAACAATTTAAGGAAAGAAAGATTAAAAAAACATATATTGCCTTTGTTCATGGGAAAGTAGAGCCTGGAAACGGAGAAATTAATGTACCAGTAGGAAGGCTTCCTTGGAATAGAAAAAGGTTTGGGGTGCTTGCAGGAGGAAGGGAAGCGGTAACTAAGTATAGAGTAATTCAGAATTCAGAATTCAGAATTCAGAATGAAAGATTGACTCTTCTTGAACTTTATCCAGAGACGGGGAGAACCCATCAAATCCGCGTTCATTTAAAGTACTTTAACCATCCAATTTTTGCTGACCTACTTTATGCGGGTAGAAAAACTGCACGGAACGACAGAAAACTTTTACCCCGCATCTTTTTACACGCTGCAAAAATTTCTTTTTGCCATCCAAAAAGGGACGAATTAGTTTCCTTCGAAAGTCCATTGCCAGAAGAACTTCAGGATTTTCTGGATTTAACTACTTCAAGCGATCGCTGCCAATAGTTAAATGTCTTGATTTTTATATTGGTTAATTGGTAGTATTATATCTGTCCGCCTTCGCTTACCTCGCTTCGAGGTCTACGTCTCAGCTCGCGAGGGGCGTTTCGGCGGATGCAAGAAACTCTAAAACTCTCCCGCTAAGCGGGATCGCTAAGAGTTTCTAGCAGGAGGTGATAGTATGGGAAACTTTGGTGGATTCTACAAGGGAGAAAAAAAGAAAAAGAAAAGAGGATCAATTAAGAGTGAGTCCTCAATAGGGCTTGGTGCACCAATAATTTCAATGCCCAAGATTATCTCCAAAAAAAAGAAGGACTACTAGAAGAAAGGATTGCTTAATGCCACGTTTATGACGAGGAAAAAAGCAAAAGTAGAAAAACACAATACAAAAATTGCTATTCTTTTTGTGATTTTTGTTTGTTTGGTTATTTTAGCCTCTCTTATTTTCAGGGTTGTTCATGTAGTTTCGCAAAGTAAGTTCGATGGAAACAATCGTTTTACAATAAGCATATCCAACAACAAAAATCTTAAGATTTTATCTTTTTCTCCGAATACACGCTCAATATCTGTCTTAAAATTAGATGGAAATATTAAAAACCTAAATGTTAATAAATTTTTGGGAATCCCCATAGATGGATTTGTCAAAGCAAGTTTTTTGGAAACGAATAGAGAAGTTGCATCTTTAATGTCTAATATTATCTTTGACTATAGACGTGTAGAAACCAATCTTACCATTGTAGATGTCTTTAGGCTATTTTTAGTTTCAAAGACCACGTCTCTGCATGATACTTCAGCAGTGGTTATCTCTTCTTCTTTAGAGAGTGTCAGGATTGACGAAATTGTTGCCAAACTTTTTAACGATTCAGAAATCGAAAAAGAAGATCAAACTATTGAGATTGTAAATGCAACTTCTGTGATAGGTTTGGGCGCAAGACTGGGCAGACTTATTACGAATATGGGAGGAAAAGTTGTACAAGTTTCAACAGACAATTTGCAAAGAAATTCTTTAATATTGTACAATGGTAGAGAAACATATACTGTTAGAAGGTTAAGTAAGCTTTTGGGTTTTAAAATAATCCAAGAGAATAAACAATCAATAGCTAATATTATGATAGTGCTTGGGGAAGATAGTGATAACTCAGCACTTTTTTAAGATACAGCTTATGCACCTTTTGTCGTTATGCTTATTTGGTTCATAATTATTGCGATAGCTATTATTTCAATTGTTCTATCTTTTTTGTCGCTGCGTGGCCTTGGAGATAAATCAGAGTTTAGAAATGTTAAAAAGGAATTATCTAAAAGTCGTATACTCTATCAGGATTCCTCTTCGTCGGAAAATAAATGAACTTTTGTTTTCGGTTTCTCCTTTTCAAGAATTGCACTTTTATTTCTAGTTTGTAAAAAAGAAGGTTGATTTTTAAAACGAGCGACTCTTTTTATTTCTTTTATAAAGATAACAACACGGTGACTGCTTGCCGATCGAACAAAAGTTTCGTATTGATTCCCCCCTTTTATAAATTTAATAAGCCTTTTTCCTATGTCGTCTGGCAATACTCCTATATACTGTTTTCCCATGTCCTGAATAAAGATTTTTGAGCGTTTTATAGAGATTGTGAGTGATTGTCCGACTTGAAGACTAGCAATAACCCGTGGTTGTGTAGTATTAACTAGCTCAATAATTTTAGTTTTTCCAGTTACCTCAAGAAATGTATTGTAAACGTGTGTGGTTTGCAAGCTTTTGCCTTTGCCGTAATTCTTTGTATCTGTTAGACGCTTTAGGTTTCGAATGGCTATTGGATTTAACGCATCTATTTTTAAAACCTTTTTGTAGGTGGCTCTTGCGTCTTTGATTTTGCCCAAAAACGTAAAAGCAAAGGCCAAACGATTGAGTGCTTCAACGTCATTTGGATTGTCATTAAGAAGAGCTTTGTTTATTGAGGTTGCGTTTTGCCAATCACCTTCTAATGCATTTTGGATGGCTATGCTTTTTGATGGCATCGTGGAGTATCATTCTACAACTTTGGATTGCAAAAGTCAATGAGGAGTTGTAGAATAATACCAATCTCAAATAAACAAATAACCCAATCAATAATCAAATTTGATTTGTTTATTGGGTTATTGGTAGTATTTGTAGTATTGAATTATGAGTGGACATTCTAAGTGGGCAACGATAAAGCGGCAAAAGGGTGCAGCTGATATTAAGAGGGGTCAAGCTTTTACAAAGATTGCAAACGCCATAACAATTGCTGTTAGGAAGTCAGGAGGCGTTACGGATCCAGAGAGTAATTTTAGGCTAAGACTGGCTATCGAAAAAGCCCGCGAAGCAAACATGCCAAAGGAAAATATAAAAAGGGCAATTGCCAGAGCGCTAGGTGGGGGAGAAAGAGGGGTAGAAGAGGTGGTTTATGAAGGTTTTGCTAAAGGAGGAGTTAGCGTAATTGTTGAGGCAGCTACAGACAATCCTGCGAGAACAACAAGCGAGATTAAGAATATTTTTGAGTCAGAAGGAGCGAGTTTTGGCCAACCTGGAGCCGTTGCATACCAATTTGCAAATAAAGGGAGAATAACTATCAAAAAGAATGGAAAATCTTATAACGAAATATTTGGGTACGTAGTTGACAGTGGGGCAGAGGATATAGAAGAAATTGGAGATAGTGTTTTGGTGTATACAAGTCCTTTAGATCTTTCAAAAATAAAAGACAGGCTTTTAGAGAGAGGGTTTAGTATTGTTGCTGTAGAGCTTATAAGAAAGCCAATTGTAATTGCGTCGATTCAAGATAGGCAGCAGCGAGAAAGGATAATTGACTTTTTACACAAACTAGAGGATTTAGATGACGTACAAACAGTTTATTCAAATTTAAAGTGACAAAAGGACACAGAGTTGAATTTTCCAAAAGACAAAGATTTATAATATCTGTTATTATTCTATCTTTGTTGCTGTTCTCATCAGAGCATTTATTTGGTAAATCGGGAGTATACACTATATTCTCTCTTGCTTTCTTAACCGATATATTGCTTTTTTGGACAATACGCAAAGATCTAAAAAGTCTTAATTCTTTTCAAGTATTTATTCTTCCGTTTTTTTATAGCCTTTCTTTTGGGCTATTTTATTTTTTAATTCCTGCGCGTTTCCTTACAAGAATTTTAATGACTTCTTTATATGCAGTTGGATTATATTCTTTGCTTTTGAGTATGAACATTTTTGTCGTTTCTTCTATTCGGACAATTGCACTTTTATCCTCAGCCCGCACAGTGTCTCTTGCTTTGAGTCTTTTGTCCTTCTTTTTCCTCTCAAACGTAACTTTTTCTTTACATATAAATATTGTTATAACATTATTGTTAATGTTTGGTTTTTCTTTTTTTCTTATTTTACAATCTATTTGGGTGTATACTTTAGATAAACAAGATAAGCAATTACCTTCGCGTATTCTTTGGGTTGGGATGATTGCGACTTGTTTGACTGAGGTGTCTTTTGTTTTGTGGTTCTTCCCAACTAACCCTACTATTATAGCGGTTTTTCTGACTGGTTTTTTTTACATTGTGGTTGGATTGTCACAGATTTGGTTTGAGAGAAGGCTTTTTAGAAACGTAATGTGGGAATATATTTGGGTTGCAGTCATTGTATTTTTAATCTTTGTCGTTTTTACTATAAAGAGTTAAATTTTATACTCATAAACAGGGAAGAAGGGGAGAGGGTTATTTTTTTATCACCAGGGATTAGCAGAGCAAGGTATAGTCTGATACAGTCAGATAAATTATTATAGGATATATGATATTTAACTTCTGTTCTGCAATGCAGAATAGAATGTGGATAACTTATAGTTTTCACGGATTTTCTGCCTCACTTTTCACACCATATAGTCAACCTCATTTAGGACTTGTTAAACGCTGTGTCATCGCGAGCCCCGCTCAGCGGGGCGTGGCGATCTCAATCATTCAATATTAAGATTGCTTCGTCTCCCTCGATTAACTCGGGATCCTCGCAATGACAATCCTTTCCTTATTATATTACACTCTCCACTTCGTGGATCGTAAACTGCTTCTAATGAAAAAAATACGAATGCTTGAAAATCATTAAACTCTGAGGCTAAAGTTCAATGTTTGGACTGATTTATCAATCTAAACTAACATGTATTCTTGTTGCACTTAGTAGACGGTAACCGATAGCGTCGTCATTCTGGCTTGACGGGTTACCATCTGGTACCCGTCTTGTCCAGAATCTCTCTGAACGACGGAGATTCTGGAGTCGGGACGCGCACCGTCTGGTGCATCCCTCCCCAGAATGACGGTTGCGTAAGACGAATTAATAATAAATGTTTTTACTGATGTCTTTGTATAGGAGGAGACACAACTTGTTGTTTTACACTACTCTAAAGATGAGAGACGGCAAAAAAATCCGTGAAATTTCGGGCAGAAAGCAAGGCAGGAAAGAGCAAGTAATTCTGTCGCACAATAATACTTTTACGACGCAGTGTAAATTCAAACTATCGGAGAAGTGGTCTTATTCATTAATAAATTCTTCTTAAATTTAAATCAAATATTTTCTTGCACACAAATTGCATTCCTCTATTTAACGTATTTTTACAGAACCCAAGAATGTCCGTCTGCCCACTACTATAGGTTTTCAACTGACAAAATAGATGTATTTTTGGTATAATTTGCAAATTATGGTTCAACTCGTGGAAATACTTGCAGGAATAGCTGAGAAGAGGGGCCTTACGGAACTCAGCGAAGATTTAAAAAAAGTTGTCTACGACCATCGTGGTAATGCACCTGAGACTCTAAAAGGTGTTGTAGTGTTCGATGGGAGTTTGGAGGAAGGGACGATATTCGACCATCCTAAATTTCTTCACTATCGCGATACCCGCATTGTTGTACCGAAAAATGGAGATGGGATAAAAAAGCGACTTGCACGTAATCAAGATAAGCTTTTGACAGAACTTGAAGAGAGGCCAAATATTCTATGGCCTACTAACGAATTAGCAGAAAAAGTTTTGGGGGTGGAATACTCAAAGCGTACTTTTGCAGGTGTTCTTGGCGGTTTAAGACAAAAGGTCGAGGCTGATTCAAAACATCCTAAGATTATTGTCACAGTGGGAAACATAGGTTACGTATTCAAAGATGTAAGTCGGGAAATTCGGGAAATTCAGGAAGAAGGGACAAATGGCATTGTATATTATCCAAAAAGATATCTTGTGGTTGTTGCTGGCATAGAGACTTATTTGAGCCAAACGGAAAATAAACTTTTATATTTGTTGGCGACAAACGCTGGTAAGATAGTAGCCCATAGTGATTTTGAAGAACTATGGAAAGATAATCAAAACGTTGATGTTTTAAGCGCTTTAAGGTGCAACATTCGTAGATTGAGAAAAAAGATAGAACCAGGGAAAAAAGGAAAAGAATTTAAGGTTATAAGATCGGTACCTAGAGAGGGATACACACTAGATGATTCAACCCTAGTCATTGATGATCTTGTTTAATTGGAAAACTTGTCAACAATAAGTCTTTGCAGATCTGAATTTAAGCCGTCATAACCCAGCGCCCAGATGCCAATTCCTCTTAAGCTCTTCGCATTTACAAAATCGTATTTTATGCCAAGAGAACGGACGTTTTCAAAATGCACCTCGCGCTTTATTCCATTATCGGTATAAGTATACGATGGTGTTTGCGATGTTTCGTCCCAAATTAATTTGTGATCGCGACTTGCCTCTGCGAGTTCTGCATAGGAAAGGATTGCCGCGCTTGAAGTAGCAGAGGAAGAGTCATTGTTGATCGGCCAATCATAACCATAGTATGGCACTGCAAGTATGAGTTTTTCCGCTTGGACTTTTTCAAGGTATCCCTGTACTAGACCAATTATATTTACTGCTCCTCCCATAGGAGCAATTGGGCCAGGGTTGCCCAGAGCATAGTGCATATCGTATCCCATTATGACAAATGCGTCCACATGTTCTGATAAAAGCTGTAAATCAAAAAGATCGCGTACAGAACCCGAGATTACATATGTGTCGAGGGTAAGCTCTGCATCTGGGATTTGGCGCTTGAGTTCGGCATTAAGATTAGTTACAAAGCGAGTAAAATTGTCTCGGATTTGATCTGTGGGTGTACCAATGTACTCAAAATCCAGATTAATTCCATCAAGATTCTTTGAGTTTACAAGATATAAGGAATTTGAGATAAAAGTTTTTTGCGCATCGTCTGAACTGACAATATCTTCTATATTTGTATTGTTGAAAGATTTAAAGGTGAGGAATATTTTTAAGCCCTGATTGTTTGCTGTTTTTATAAAACTATCAAGGGTAGGATCTCGCCACATATCCCATCCTCCGTCTGGTTTGTTATCCTCATGAGCTGTCATTATCTCTCCTTTCCCGTTTACTTCTAATCCGAAAAGACTAAGCGATGAAAGATGACCTATTGGAATCTTGTCGGCAAAAGCAAGCATCCAATAAGGAAAAAACCCCAAGACTTCTTTTTTAGGACGACTTGTTACCGCTAGCGGAACAGTAGAATTAGGAAATGAAAACACTTTTTGGGCGTCGATAGGCTGCAGATTTGCATAGACTTGCGGTATTGGATTTTTAGTATTTTTTTCCACGTTTTTTACAATTTCTTTAGGCACAGAAGTTATTGCTAAGGGAGTTTTAGTTGGCGCAAGGGGTGCTTGATAGATAAATGTTGTGTATATAAAAGAGATTAAGCCCAAAGTAGCTAATATTGCAGTTGCAGTTTTTTTGATTTGACCAAAAGAAAATTTTGGGTCTTTTTCTATTAAACCAAATTTTATTAAACTTTCTTTTATTTCTTCAGGACTGCGGGATTTGGGATTAAGTTTTATGTATTTTGCAATGAGCCTTACGTATGGTTCTTCCATATTATAATCAGTATGCATTTGTTGATGTTTCTTTGTCAAGCTTCAGATGCCTCCGTCGCACATTATTGGGGTTTGACATTTGCATGTCGCAAAATGAGTCTGGTATACTGAAGTCAATGAATAATACTAATTTAAATGATCTTACTGATCAGTTTTTGGAGCACTTGGAGATCGAGAAAAACTGTTCAAAGCTTACTATTAGAGATTACAGACATTATCTAGAGGTTTTCTCGGATTGGCTCTCCTCTACTCTACCCAATATATCTATTAAAGACTTAGATGTTGCGACAGTTCGAAAATATAGAGTTTTTTTGGCAAATCGTGTTGACAACAAAGGCTTAACATTAAAACGCGTTACTCAAAATTATTACATCATAGCTTTGCGGTCTTTTTTGCGATTTCTTATTAAGAATGACCACAAAGTGCTTGAGCCATCAAAAATAGATTTGCCAAAAGCAGAGAGTAGGTCTTTGAAGTTTTTGGATAGAGATCAGATTGATCGCTTGGTGGTGTCGGTTGACACCTCAAAAGAGGAGGGATTGCGAGACCGAAGCATCATAGAGCTCCTTTTTTCAACCGGCCTTAGGGTTTCAGAATTGGTAAGACTCAATCACAGCCAAGTAAATTTAGACAGGAAAGAATTTGGAGTAATTGGAAAAGGAGGACGAGCAAGGCTTGTATTTGTTTCAGATAGAGCGACAGATTGGATAAAACGGTATCTTGAAAAAAGAAAAGACCGTTTCTCTCCCCTATTTATTCGTTATTCGGGAAAAGTTGTTGAGGAAAATAATGGAGAAAAAATGAGATTAACTGCAAGAAGCGTTGAGAGGATTGTCAAGAAGTACGTTAGGCTTGCCCGCTTGCCAGTTGATGCAACAGTCCATACGCTTCGTCATTCGTTCGCAACAGATTTGCTGTCAAATGGAGCAGATCTTCGCTCAGTCCAAGAAATGCTTGGCCACAAAAATATCTCAACCACCCAGATTTACACCCACATCACGAATAAGCAACTCCGAGAGGTGCACGAGGCCTTTCATAGTGGGAATAAGTAAGGTTGCGTGGTAAAATGCGTCAATTATGACATCAAAACTGGAAAGATGGGCAGAAGATGCTAGAGAGCACGGTTTTGTCCGAGAAGCAAAACTTATTGAAAAACAAGCAGAAGTTTTTAGAAATTACGGTTGATTCTGAATTACCAATAAGAGATCAAACAACAGATAAATTTAGAGATACTCAAGAGATTAGATCGCGAATACTTGAAGCTTTTCTTTATGTCCGGCCTGGGAATGGAGTGAGTGTAAAAATGGCAGAAGCGATCAATCGCAAAGTAGGACAGTTTCTTGATGATGACGTGAAAATCGAGGACTTAGGCTTAAAATCGCTCGAGCAGACGTCAGAGTTTTATAATAGATTAAATCTCACAATTAGGAGGAACTATCCACGGTTGTTAACATATTAAAAAGAGGAGGTTATTTTACCGTAGGAGAAATTAGGAATGCTGATCTAGAAGAAATGAAGTCAACAATAAAAGAGCATCAAAGTTCCGCAGCTTCGGTTTTTGGTAAAATTGCTTTTGCCCGACCACAGCATCCTGAAAAATAAGTTTAAACATTACTTAGTCACCTTACGCACGTCATTCTGGCAAGGGGGTGCCAGACGGTACCCCCGCGTCCAGAATCTCCCTGCACCATGAGGCAAACGTGGAGATTCTGGAGTCGTCTCCGTCAGCCCTTCGGGTCTGAGCCTCAGGGTCGAAGACTGACGGATCCTCCCCAGAATGACGGTTCTTCGTAACATGAGTTACTTAATCTAAATCTGTTTTGTATTCGTTAGTTAAGACATCATTCAAAAGCATCACAAAATACGCAATTGCGAAAATTGTGAGGGTTTAGAGTTGCATGATTTTGACTAATTGTAAGTGCGAAATTCCTTTTTTAATCTAGTTTTAGACTCCGAAATACTCTCTATAAGCAGTTTCATTTTCTATACCGCTTACTGTTAATATAAGCACTTCTTTTCCAATATTACAAGCTTGCCGCAAGTACTCAATTTCGTCATGACATTTAAACGGTGTTAGATATACGCTTCTTTGTAGCTTTAAAAACTTTAGTCTTTTTAAAGTTCTTCGAAACAATTCTGCTTCTTGCCGTTTGCTAGTGAATATATCGTAAATTATGATTCTCCATTTTCCGTCCCATTTCTTATGATTTAGCTGCATTTTTTCGAGATTAAATTTTAGAAGTTTTTTCTTACCTTTATCAGAGATTTTTACTATTGACAAACCTTCTCTTTCTATAACTTCTACTAATTTTTGTTGATGCAGTCTTTTTAGAACTTGTTTTAATCTCCAAGTGTTAAATTTTTTCCACTCATTCTTTTCCCTCATTCGCTTTTCGTCCAAGAATGGTTTTATTACCATGGGAAGATTTGGCATAATGATACTGGCAGCAAGGAATGTTCCCGCGCCAAGAAGGATTAGTATTTCTTTTACTTTTGGATCTATTTTGGTAGAATGGGGACGCATATTTCTAAAGTATCACAAATTTGTCAATTGCGCAATTTGTGATGGAATTGGAGAGAGGACTAGATATGAGACGAGAATAGAAAACATCGTTGTAAATCGGTTTTAACTTAAACCAAAGTTAGTTAAAATACTTGTCAAAATTTTGGCGAGACAACTTTTCCAAATCCTGGTTTAGCAAGAATTTTGTCGTCTTCAAAAACCTTTTCTCCTCTTATAAATACTCTTTTTACCTTTCCTTTTACTTTCCATCCATTAAACGGCGACCAACCACACTTCGTGTGGAATTTCAAATTTCCCCCTCGGCTTCGCTCGGGGCGAGCAATTTCAAATTTCCAATTTAGATCAACTTCAATTTTTGTTTTTGAATCAGTCTTTATTCCAAATATCTTTGCTGGAGTTCTGTAGCACAGTCTAATTATATCTTCAATTGCCAATCGTTTTTCGGAAACGGCAGTAAGGAGTAATGGTAGAGTTGTTTCAAGCCCCGGAACGCCGAAAGGAGGCTTATTTGATTGTTTTTCTTCAATAGTATGCGGCGCGTGGTCTGATTCGATAACGTCAATGTAGCTTAAATTCTTCCACAGAAAATCCTGATCTTTTTTACTCGAAAGAGGCGGTTTCATTTTAGCAAACGGTCCAAGTATTTTTGCATCTTTCTCTGTTAAAAATAAATGATGAGGAGTAACGCCGCAAGTAACTGGTAGACCCTCTTCTTTTGCTTTTAAAATCATTTTAAGCTGATCGGTTCTACTTATGTGACAGAAATGAGTTGGAATTTTTACTTTCTTAACTATATTTATAACATCTTCAACCCTTTTTTCTTCGGCGTGAACAAGTATGGGTTTTACATTTTTTGTCGAAAGTATGCTACTACATAGTGACATACTTTGGAACGTGCTTAGCCAAGTAGTAAATATACTCTCTAAGAGGTTTTTCTCAATAATAAAGTTTCCAGTAGTTCTGTTAAGATATAATTTAAGCCCAAAAATAAGAGAACTTAAATTTTTTATTGTTCGAGCTTGTCGAGAACTATTCAATGAAAGCTTCTCGACTCGCTCACGCTCGCTCGAAGAATAAAAAAAGAGCTTTTCAAACTCCCCTAAATTTTCTCCAATAGACCCAAAATAAAATCCTACATCGCAGACGATTTTTTCTTTTGCGATTTTTATTTTTTTTTCAAGTTTTTCAAGAGTTGTTATTGGAACCTTGTTATTTGGCATGTCTAGAATTGTTGTATATCCCCCAGCCAAAGCAGCAGAAGTCCCAGTATAAAAATCCTCTTTTTGCGTCTGCCCGGGATCCCTCAAGTGCACATGCGGATCAATAAGTCCAGGTAAAATTAAATTAGACATATTCACTCCACGATTTTATTGGTAGATTTTCTAGGTTTTTTTCAGTTATTGCTTTTATGAAGAGTTCGGCTTTTTTAATATTGGTAAAAAGAGGAATGTTGTGGTCAATTGCAGCTCGTCTTATGGTATAGTGGTCTTTTTCGTCTTTTTGGAGTTGGGTTTCGACTAAATTTATAGCCAAATCTACTTTTCCTTTCTGGAAATACCCCAACACATTAGGAGATTTTTTCTCCTGGATTTTGTAAAGATGCTTTGCACTTATACCGTGATGTCTTAGGAATTTTGCTGTTTTATCTGTTGCGAAGATTGGAAGATTAAGTTTTGCAAGACTTATCGTGGATTCCAAGAATTTGACTTTATTATCTTCTCCGCCAAGGCTTATAAATATTCCTTTTTTGGGAATTTTTCCACCAACGGCCAGTTCTGCCTTAAGAAATGCTTCTTCTAAGTCTTCTCCAAAACACGCAACCTCGCCAGTTGATGCCATTTCAACGTGCAAGATCGGGTCAGCGCCAGTAAGTCTGGCAAAGGAAAACTGTGGAGCTTTGACTGCGACGAAGCTCCTTTTCTTGTCATGCCGAACTTGTTCGTTTGTCATTCCGAATTTATTTCGGAATCTCGCTTTCGCTCGAGATCCTGAAACAAGTTCAGGATGACTATTATTCGAGTTCAGGACGACAGGATAAGCGTTATTAAAAAAAGAATCAACAGTTAGTTTGATCAGATCAAGGCCTGTCACCTTGGATATGAACGGAAAAGTGCGGGAGGCGCGGAGATTTACTTCGATAACCTGCACCCGATTGTCTTTTGCCAAAAATTGTATATTGAATGGTCCACTAACTCTTAATTCTTTGGCTATTTTTTTTCCTATTTCTTCAATTTTTCTTTGTGTATCGATATATACTTTTTGAGGAGGCAAAACAATGGTGGCATCTCCTGAATGGACTCCTGCATTTTCTATATGCTCCGATATTACAGATGTTATAAGTTCTCCATTTTGCGCAACACTATCCAATTCTATTTCTTTGGCATCTTCTATAAATTTAGAAATAGTCAAGGGATACTCTTTTGAAACAACTGCCGCTTTTTTGATAAAGTAAATAAGGTCGTCTTTGTTATGACAAATTCTCATTAGGGTTCCAGAAAGAACATAGGATGGTCTTATAAGTACGGGATAACCAACTCCTTTACAAAACGTTATTGCTGCTTTATCATTTGTTACTTTTTCCCATGCAGGCTGGAGAATTCCCAAAGCATCTAAAGTTTTTCCAAATTTGCTTCTGTCCTCTGCTCTATCGATGTCTTCGGGATCGGTTCCTAGGATATTGAACCCTTGAGCTTTTAGAGATTTTGCTCTATTGTTGGGTGTTTGTCCGCCAACGGATATGATAATGCCATAGGGATTTTCAAACTCGTATATATCCGCAATACGTTCAAATGTGAGTTCTTCAAAATATAGCCTATTGGAAATGTCATAATCGGTTGAGACAGTTTCTGGGTTACAATTAATAATAATGGATTTCTTATTATGATCTTTGAGACGAAGGGCAGTATTAACGCTTGTCCAGTCAAACTCAACTGACGACCCGATTCGATATGGTCCGGATCCCAAGACTATAACGCCTTTTTCGTTTAGCGGCTCTACATCGTGGTGATTGCCGTTGTAGGTGAGATAAAGATAATTAGTTTTTGCCTCAAATTCTCCTGCCAGAGTATCTATGCTAAATATTGAGGGTGTGATGCCGTATTTTTTGCGAAGTTTTCTTATTTCAAGGCCTGTTGTTCCAACAAGCTCGCCGATTTTCCTATCGGAAAAGCCGAGTTTTTTGAGATGCAATAAGTGGCTTTTTGATAAAACCGTATTATTGTTCGAGCGAAGGGATGCACCAGCCGGTGCGTCTCGGAGTCGAGAACTACTAATCTTAGAGTTTTTTGCTTCTCGATTCAGTCTCCGCCATCTGGCGGATCCTTCACTCGAAGAATATATCATCGTAAGTCTTTTCTCCTCATCAACTATATTTTTTATCCTATACAAAAACCACGGATCTATTCCTGTAAGATTATAAATTTTTTCAATTGACATGTTGCGCATTAACGCTGCTGCTATGGCAAACATGCGCTTGGGGGTTGGATTTTTAAGAAGAGATGCTAAGGAGTTGCCTTTTTTAAGAAGAACTTTGCTTGTTGCGCCCTCAAAATCAAGATCAAGCATACGGATTGCCTTCTGATACGCCTCTTCAAATCTTCGTCCAATTCCCATAACCTCGCCGACTGACTTCATGCTACTTCCTATTTTTTCATCAGCTCCCTTGAATTTTTCAATATCCCATCTTGGAATCTTGACCACTATATAATCAAGAGCTGGCTCAAAACAGGATTGGGTTATCTTTGTAACTTTATTTTTTATTTGGGTTAAATTCTGCCCCAAGCTCAGCTTGGCTGCAACATAGGCGAGTGGATAACCAGTAGCTTTGCTGGCCAAGGCAGAGCTTCGGGAAAGACGAGCATTGGCTTCGATGACGTAGTAGTCAATCCTTGAAGTATCAAAAGTAGGAAAAGTATCAGAAGTATCAAAGGGAGCAGGGGGTTTTTTTTCTCCATTTGATACGTTTGATACCTTTTTATCCTTTGATACCTTTCCCTTGGGATTTAAGGCAAACTGTACATTGCACTCCCCTACTATATTAAGGCTTCGGGCAATTTTTATTGCTGCATTTCTTAGAGTTTGATACTCAAAGTTGTTAAGCGTTTGAGATGGTGCAACTACAATAGATTCGCCTGTATGGATTCCCATCGGGTCCATGTTTTCCATATTACAGACTGTAATGCAGTTGTCGTATTTATCGCGTACTACCTCGTATTCAATTTCTTTGTAGTGATGTAGATATTTTTCGATCAAGACCTGAGGAACAAATAATAAAGCACGATTAACGATTTCTTGAAGCTCTTTTTTATTGTGAGCCACACCCGATCCCTGCCCTCCAAGCGCAAATCCTGCTCTTATCATAACTGGAAATCCAATATCTTGTGCAATTTTTAAGGCTTCTGTTTCTGTTTTTGCAGCGCCACTTGGCGGAATTGGTAAGCCAATTTTTAGAAGATGCTTGGCAAATTCAGCTCTATCTTCAGTGAGGAGGATTGCTGAGATTGGTGTACCCAAGACTTCAACATTATATTTTTTTAATATACCTTTTCTATATAGTTCGATGCCACAATTTAAGGCTGTTTGCCCGCCAAAAGACAAAAGAATTCCGTCTAGTTTTTCTTTTTCAAGTATCTTCTCCACAAAAAAACTATTAACAGGCAGGAAATAAACAGTATCGCTTAAGAATTTCGAAGTTTGGATGGTGGCAATATTCGGGTTTACCAAAACTGTTTTTATCCCTTCTTCTTTGAGGGATTTGATAGCTTGAGAGCCGGAATAGTCAAATTCTCCTGCTTCACCTATCTTAAGTGCGCCCGATCCAAGGACTAGTACTGTCTTTATTTTTTCCATAATTTCTTCATGTCATCCCGACTCCCTCGACTACGCTCGGGACAGGCTGCGTGGAGGGATCTCATTCAACAGACATTGGGTTGCATGAGATTCCTCGACTTCGGGATGCACCGTCTGGTGCATCCCTTCGCTCGGAATGACAACTTTCAAACATGATCCAAGAAATAATCGAAAACCCACTCGGTATCATTTGGTCCTGGGTTTGCCTCGGGGTGAAACTGGACAGACATAATTGGGAGTTTATTATGCATTATCCCTTCGTTTGAGCCATCGTTTGCATTGGTAAACCAGGTTCTGAATCCGTTTGGAATTTTATACACCTCAAAGCCGTGGTTTTGTGTAGTGATGTAGCATCTATTAGATCCAATTAAAAGACACGGTTGGTTTTGACTCCGATGGCCAAATTTTAGTTTTTTTGTATCCCCTCCTGCGGCAAGAGTTAAAAGTTGATGTCCAAGACAAACGCCTAAAATGGGAATTTTTTTATCCAATGCTTTTCTGATCGTTTTAATAGTCTTATCAGCCATTTTTGGATCACCAGGGCCGTTGGAAATCACAATAGCATCAAAGTTCACCTCGGAGGAGTCATGCCCTTCGACAGGCTCAGGGCTGCCACCTCCGAGGTGGTGTTGCTCCGTAGTCAAACGCGGCTGGGACGTTTGACGTCCCGCCTGCGGCACACCTCGGAGGTGAACGTTCTTGTCAAATGGATCAAAGTTCCATGGAACAGTAATAACTCTTACTCCCCTTCTAATAAGGCATCTTTCAATATTTTTTTTCGCTCCACAGTCCATAAGAAGGACGGTTTTGTTGAAAGAGCCATTTTTTTTTAGAGAGTTCACATAACTACCACGCACTGTAGTGTGGTAGTTGTGCAAAAAACTTTTTGTGGTAACTCTTATTGAGACTTTAGCGACAAGATTTTCTTTGTTGGGATCGTAAAATTTGATGTCCTTATCGAAGATGATCTTCCCTAAGCAAGTTCCTTTTGTCCTTATTTTTTGAGTCAAAAATCTTGTGTCGGTAATTTCCAAGGCTGGGATTTTTTCCGATTTTAACCAAGCGCTTAACGATTGTTTACTTTGAATATGAGAGGGAGTATCTATATAGTTAGAAACTATAAGTCCAGATACTTTAATACTATCAGACTCCCAGTATTTTTTATCTGGTATCCCATAGTTGCCAATCAAAGGATAAGTCAGAATTAAAATTTGTCCAAGATATGAGGGATCGGTTAGGCTTTCTGGGTAACCTACCATAGCTGTTGAGAAAACAACCTCTCCGGCCATTGGTTTATGATAGCCAAAGCTTTTGCCTTCAAAAACTGAGCCGTCTTCAAGGATTAGTTTTGCAGTCATTATTACTTGTCATCCTGAGCGAAGCGAAGGATCCCATCCGCATCAAGACTCCTCAGGGGATTCTTCGTCGCTTCGCTTCTCAGAATGACATCGTTATTAGGTTTTCCCCAGCACCAGCGCTAACAATGCCATTCTTACATATGTTCCGTTTCTTATTTGAGTTCTTAAATAAACTGCTCTTGGGTCGCTATCAACTTCCATGAGTATTTCTCCAACGCGCGGCAAAGGATGCATGATAATGCTTTCTTTTTTCATTTTTAAGAGAGTATTGTTGTCAACACGGTATTTTCCCTGAATTTTTCTATAAAGATCTTCTGGCATAAATTCTTTTTTAACTCTTGAAACAGACAATATATCGGCATCTCTTATAACTTCGTCAAGATCTTGAAGTTCTTGGATTTTGACTTTTTTTTCCTTAAGATATGACCTAATGTTTGGATTTAAACCTACTTGAGGCGGTGATACAAAACTCATTTTTATTCCAGGGTACAGCGCAAGAAGTTTTGCAAGAGAATTGACTGTGCGATAGTGAGCAAGTTCGCCAAGAAATACAACATGCAGGTTATTTAACCTTTTAAACTTTTCTTTTATCGTATAAAGATCAGCTAAAGCTTGTGTTGGATGCTCGCCTATTCCATCGCCTGCGTTTATAATAGGCACAAATTTTGCTATATCGGCTGCTTTTTGAGCAGAGCCTGTTTCTGGATGGCGGAGTATAATGGCGTCTGAATATGCTTCAAATACTCTGATAGTGTCTTCGAAGGTTTCGCCTTTGACAACTGAGGAGAATTGTTGAGGATTTAATATTTCCACTGTTTGCCCGCCGATTTGTTTTATGGCTGTTGAAAAAGACCCAAACGTGCGGCTTGATGGCTCGTAAAAAAGTAAAACAACTATTTTTCCAGCAAGAATCTTAGAGGGCATTGCCTTAAGAGCAATGTCTCGCATCTTTGGAACTTGGGAGAATAATATTTTTATATCTTTTTCGGAAAATTGATCAAGAGAAATAATATCTTTTCCTTTAAAATTACCACCTATTTTATCTACATTCGCCATAGTTTATCTCGTCATTCTGGCTTGTCCAGAATCTCTCTGAATCATGGAGATTCTGGATGCGCTCTCCGTCAGCTGACGGATTCGCTTACCAGAATGACGTACTAGTGATGTTTGGTGCAATGTCAAAATCTTTTGAACGCATAAAAAAACCAGAGTTTTTCTTGCCTCTGGAACTTAACTTTATCAGAAGATTGCATCTGGTGTCAATAAGGAAAAATGTAAGTATCCAGTTGTTACCAGTAGGCTGTCATCCTGAGCGTAGCGAAGGATCTAATAATCTTGAGATTCTTCGGCTTTCAGACACGCTATGTCAAGACCCAATATACTCTAGGACAGGATAAATCTTCTGTTATCCTCGGTAATCTTCTCCATTCCTCAACATCCCGTACGCGATACAGGCAGTCCGTTTCATTAAGCATTTAAGAGCATGCTTTTTGGTTTTCCCTTCTTTGAGTTTTTTCTCAAAGTATTCTTTTGCTTTTGGATTCCATCGCAGTTGTACCATTGCTGCGAGATAAAACGCATGGTTTAACTTTCTGCTTCCTGTTTTACTTTTACTGTGTCTTTTTGTTTTGCCGCTGGATTTCTCCCGTGGGGCAATACCCGCGTATTGAATAAAACTATCAAGGTTTGCAAATCGTTCAATGCCTCCGGAATGCGCCACAATTTTAGATGCAATAATTATTTTAATCCCTTTGATTGTGGTGAGATTCTTTCCTTGCTTTTCAAGTAATGTTGCTAACTGATCCTGACATTTCCGTTGTATTTTGCGTACGCTTTTCAATTGCTTTTCCAATTCTGCAATCATCATACGAAGTGTCTTCTTTTCTGTTTGATCAAGGCTTAAACCAGCTTCTCTTTTGAGCTGGTGCAATTGATTTTGTATTCCAACACCTTGGGAAGTTGTCTGCTCATAAAACCAAACAGTCTTTTTTAATACAAGCATATGGGATGACAAATCATGAGGTGTTATCAGTGGTAACTCAGCAAGTTTCCGTGTTAACACTTCAGCTATCAGTTTTGCATCCCTGGGGATCTGACTTATCTGCTTTTGTTCCGAATGTTCTTCTCTGCTTGGTGTACAAAGGATTCACTTCATAAATATTCTGATAATCCTTCAGAAGATTTGCAATCAAACTATGTCTGCTATTTCCTCCGCCTTCAAGACCAATAATGACTTTTTTTCTATCAACCTGCATTGTTGGTAACCATGATAGAAATTGCAGAATTCCTTCTTTTGTATTTTCAAAAGTCAGGATTCCTTTTTCTTCCTCAAACCGATTCATAGCCAGAACTGTATGCGTTGTCGGATGTGCATCAATACCAAAAAAAGTTGCTGTATTTACGTCAAGCGTATTCATCTTTTTTCACCTCCTCACTTTGCCAAAATTGGCAACAAGCGATATACTAGACTTACAGCTACATGCTTCTGTTCTTAAGCATCTCTGCTGTTAAAATCACAGCAGGTGCATCACGCTATCGGGCATGTCTGTAAGTCATAAAGAATACGGGTGGTTGGGGGTCTGAAGGGAGTCGTATCTGGTTAGGGTTAAACTTCCAGTCGAAAGCCTCAAGTAACCCGATACCACCCGCGTTCTTTTAGTATAATATGGTGTATCTTTTTTCTCCGCTTTTAATTACTATCGGAGAAAGATACTAAGAAGATATTAATACAGAAGCCTCACTCGAAGAATATTTTGTCAAGACTTGTGAAATGTTACCATTTTACGTCTAGAGTATGCTACTATGTAGTAGTATACTTTGACAAAGTTAAAATTTTCCCCGCTTGATTTTTTTGCCACAAATAATGTATTGTTTCTAACAACTAGAATTAATATGGAGCGACAAGAATTAGATCCGCGAAGGCAAGAAACTTTGGGTTTATCGGGCGATAACTCTGTACCGTTAATGTCTCTGGGAGAATTATTACCAGGTATTGAGAGAGGTTTTAAAATCCACAAAGGGAAAGTTCGGGAAAGCGTTGGTTTAGGCGAAAATCTTCTTATGGTTGCTACCGATAGAATATCTACCTTTGATGTTGTGCACCCTAATGGGATACCAGACAAAGGTTCAGTATTAACCCAAATGACTCTGCGCTGGCTTGATTTACTTGGCGGGGTTGTCCCAAACCATCTTGTAACAGCAAAGATTGAAGAATTCCCAGAGCCATTTAATAATATAGAAGCACTCAGAGAGCGAGCGATATTAGTTAAGAAGTTAAGAATGATTCTCATAGAGTGTGTAGTTAGAGGATATATTACAGGTTCTGCAATGGCAGAATACACAGAGTCTGGAAGTGTGTGTGGGATCAAGCTGCCGTCAGGACTTGTTGAGTCAGAAAGATTGGATGAGCCTATATTTACCCCGTCAACAAAAGCTACTGTAGGACATGATGAGAATATAAACTTTGAGATGATGGAAGCGATCATAGGGGTCCTTCGCATCCCAGGGGTGAATGGGAGGCTGCACCCTAGGTATTGGATGTTTCTGCTGCTTTTATTAGGTTTTCCAGAAGCATTGCGACGTTGAGGGAGCCAACTCCGCCACAGATTGAAGGATTAATTCACATCTTTATGTCGAAACATCGAAACTAATTTATTTTTTGTAGTTGAATGTCCATGCCAATAGAACCAAAGCCAGTAGCATAAACAGTACACTAATTTGCAGTCGCAGATAGGTTTGTGCAACAAGCGTAAAAGAGACTGAAAAATAACCCAAAAATAGCAATAAGGTTAATAGCCTGTTCCATTTAGCATCATGCTTCTCCCTTGTTAAATAAAAAGTTACAAGGAGACCTGGTACAATAAGTAAACTTAAGTCATGAAAATTGACATGAGGGCTAGTAAAAAGCATTGTCAGAACAAGTATAGCCCACTGTAAAGCAAATTTACTTGTTTTTGCAATCAAACGGCCTCTCCATGCCCAAAGCAACAATGCTGTTGCAAGGATAATGCCCAATAACCACAGTAAAAAAATTATTCCGCGCAACTGGTTTGTATTAAACAAAAAATGAATAAATCCGTTCCAAGAATGCAACATTTGCGGATGTCTTGTATATGCATCCCCCCAGCTAAAAGCAGATGTAAGAAGCGTTATATATTCCTTTAATCCAGACCATCCAACAAGCAAATATGAAAGCATAAGCAAGATACTGCTTCCAATAGCCAGTCCGATAAGCACTCTAAGCTCACGTTTTAAAGCAAAAGCGATAATTGGTACTATGACAAGATGTGGCCTAACGAATAATAACGAAAGCCACAATCCGCAACGCATCTTGTTCCCTGCCTTGAAAGAAAGCCAAATGTTTAGTAAGGCAAGTGTCAAAAGCAAAGAGAGTTGACCTTGTATAATAGTTGTTAGAATTGGTAAAAAGGTGACGCACATTGTTATTAAGGCCACTTTTGTTATTGTTTTCACATTTTTACATATTCTTATAATCAAGAAACACAATACTGCCAAAAGCGCAATATTCCACAACATATACACAAAGTACGCTGTCTCAAATGGAAGAAGGGCGATAAAAGCCATAGGGATTGCAACAAAGGGGGGATATACAAAAGGCATCAGATACTTTGGGTCGGACATTTCTGGTGTAAATTTATGTTGCCAGTTATATTGTGTTGAGAGAGTGTAAAAATCTTGCGTGACATTGTTTAAAAGCATAAGCCCTCCAGTATAAAAAGCGCGGAAATCGGTTGATCGCAAGAAAAACCGCAACCCAAGACTAGTATATAAAAGAAGAATTGTTAAAAAGAACGTTAATACAGAAAGTATAGAAATACTAAAAAAGAATATGTAGCGAGATTTTTTAAAGCTCTGAAACATTTAGATTTGTCCTGCTTTTATAGTTTATCAAACAATATTGCTGAGTTTCAATCTAATAGGGGTAAGTGAATTTTCTGCGGCGGTGACTAGATTCTTGAGGAGCATTGCGACGTTAACTGGGCCGACCCCTCCTGGGGTTGGAGTGTAGAATGAGGCGATATTTTTAATTTTTTTCTCATCATAGTCTCCATGCAGTTTTCCATCTTTTCCTTTTGATAAACCAATGCTAATTAAGATAACTCCTTTTTTAATCATCTCAGGTTTTGCAACATTTGCTTTTCCAACAGAGGAAATTATAATATCTGCTTTTTTGGTTAGAGTTTGAGGATTTGGAGTTTTGCTGTCAATGATCGAAGGTTCAATATTCATTTTTCTAAACATTTCGATTACTGGTTTACCGCCAGTCTCGCCTTTGCCAATGACGACTATTTTTTTAGTCCCTAACCATTTTAGGAATTCACCTCCGAGGAGTCGAGGTCGTTGCCTCGCCAGATGCCAGACGGTATCTGGCCTCGCCACCTCGGAGGTGGCCGAAGGACTCCTCCGAGGTGAATATTGATATACTTCTTCCAAAATCCTCAGAACTGCCAAAGCGATGGGGGGACGGAATTTGGAGTTTGGGTGAAATCCATCCACGTCTTTTTTTGGATCAATTGCCAAGCTAATTTGTTTGCTATCCAAATGTTGCGGGAGAGGTCGTTGTGCGATAATTCCATGAACGTTGCTTAAATGATTTAAATCATTAAAGCGGTCTAGCAAAGTTTTCGTTGTAACACTATGTGGATATTGATAAAGAGTTATCTTTGCGCCAATATTTTTACCTTTAATTTCTTTCTGATTTACATAAGCAACGGATGCTGGGTCTTTGTCGATAAGGATTATTGCAAGGTGAGGAGTGATGCTTTTAGCTTTAAGTTTTTCAACTCGCTTCTTAAGTTCTTCAAAAATTCTATCTGCGATTTCTTTTCCATCAATTCTCATTTGTTTCTTTGTCATCTCGAGCGTAGCGAGAGATCCCCTGTTTTCAGAAATCCGAAATGGGATTCCTCGTCCCGACATGTCGGGACTCGGAATGACAGGTGTGTTTATTCTTCAATGCAAGTTGCGGAACTTACATGATCGACAGCTTTATTTGAGAATCTCATCAGGAATACTCCCTGAGTATTTCTGGAACGCCTCGGCACACTGGATAGTTCAAGTTTTACTACCTGTCCTCTTTTTGATGTAATAATTACGTCATTACAATTAGGCGGTATTACTTGCGCAAAAGCAATTTTTCCGGTTTTTACTGTTACTTTGGCAACTTTTACTCCCTTCCCTCCCCTTCTTTGTCCTCTAAATTGATCAACAGACGTTTTTTTGCCAAGACCATTTTCCATAATCGTTAACAAATCTGCTTTAGCATTTTTATCTATCACAT
>Ga0213870_1000115_pt1 | contig 40116 bp, 56 predicted proteins | sample WICALVC2017_Meta_FD_160119 | JGI IMG/M metagenome (GOLD analysis project Ga0213870, IMG submission 160119) | Freshwater microbial communities from subterranean cave lake in Wind Cave National Park, South Dakota, United States - WICALVC2017 | ecosystem: Environmental > Aquatic > Deep subsurface >...
TTCTAATGCGCAAGGCCAGGAAACATCCAACTCTCCCAGTACAATCTCATTGCCTTGTAAATTTTCTTTCACGTTCAGATTTAGCTTAGGACTATTTGAATCATAACTCAGCACTTGAATCTTTAATGGATTTTTTGTCCAAACTGGGGCTGTTTTACTACCAAAATTTTCATAATTCAATATCTGAAGGACATTATTTTCAAGGAGATTTGCAAATTTTATGTGGGTGGCATCTAAATATCCAGCTTCATAAAATGTTACGTCAAATGGTACCCATCTTCCATCAATATAGACTTCAGCCCAACCATGCCCTACATCCAATTGGTCAGAAGTAAGATCTGTAAGTGTGTAGCTGAATACTACTCTGGCTGGAATATTTTGGCTTCTCATCAGGGCAACAATCAGGTTAGCAAATTCTCCCGAAACAGCCTTCTGTTGTTGCCAAATCTCTTCAGCCGTACGAGGAGTGAATGACGATTCTTTCAAAGCAGCATAGTCATAAGCAAAATTTCGTTCAAGCCATTCCGTTATCCTGATTGCCTTGTCTAATGTCGTTTCTTTTCCATAAGCAAATTCCTTCATCTCATCATTCGTTTGAGTCATCTGTGTAACTTGTTTTGCTTCATTCAAATGCCACAAACCTGAATCGGCATTGGCCAAATATTTGGCCGAATTTATTATGCGAACTTTAATTTCATAATTTTCTATCGAAGAAGGGTTGTCCCATGTTATCTGAATCATTTTATTTCCTAAATCGTCCTGGACATATTGCCATGTGCTTGGAGTCACTTCAATGCTTCTCACACCTTCCTGGGGAATATAGACGCTGATGCTTGCATCCTTTGTTGTTGCAGCAAATTGAAGAGAGCCTGAAAGTGTCAATATTGCGTCCAAATTCTGAAGTGATCTGGTGTTAACAGAAGAAACTGAAGTTACCTCAAACAGAAATATAAAGATTGATATTAATAAAAATCTTTTATACATAAGTAAAAATAGTTAAGAATTTCTAATAAAGGTTAGATAAAATGACAATTGAAATATGGGCAGAAAAATATAGACCCTCTAAATTGAATGATGTAATAAATCAAAAACATGCTGTTGAGAGGGTTAAGGCTTTTGTAAAGGAGAAGAACATACCACATATGCTATTCTCTGGTCCTGCTGGAACAGGAAAAACTACAGTTGGTTTAGCATTAGCCAGAGAACTTTATGGCAAAGAATGGAAACAAAATACCTTGGAGTTGAACGCGTCTGATGAAAGAGGAATTGATGTAATTAGACATAAGGTAAAAGATTTTGCGAGAACAAAATCGCTAAGTGATATTGGTTACAGGCTAATTATTTTAGATGAGGCTGATGCCTTAACAACAGAAGCTCAGCAGGCCTTAAGAAGGACTATGGAAAATTTTTCTGCTGTTTCTAGATTTATTTTGATATGCAACTGGAGTTCGAAAATAATTGAACCAATCCAAAGCCGTTGCGCAGTTTTTAGATACAAAGCTCTGGTAGAAGCCGACATTAAAAAATTCATAGAAAGAATTGAAGCAGGGGAAAAATTGAAGATCAGTGAAGATGCTACAGATTCTCTTATTCACCTGTCTGAAGGCGATTTGAGGAAAGTAGCAAATCTACTGCAGGCATCTGCAGCTTTAGGTGGAAAAATTACTGAAGATATCGTATACGATGTTGCATCTAAAGCGAAACCTACTGATGTTAAAGAAATGTTGCATTCGGTTTTGAAAGGAAAATTTGATGAGGCAAGAAAGCAGCTCCAAGATATGTTGTTAAAGCAGGGGTTATCGGGTGGAGACATAATTTCAGAAATTCATAGGCAAATTTATTCTCTAGAGATTCCTGAAGAAGCTAAAGTGCAAATGATAGAAAAAACCGGAGAGTATGAATATAGAATCAGCCAGGGTGGCAACGAACTAATTCAAATTGAAGCGCTATTAGCTCAATTTTTATTGCAAGCAAAGTGACTTGATGTTAACTGCAAAGTATAAGCCAAATTCACTGAACGAATATTTAGATCATAAAGAATCCGTACAGATTTTTCTAAATTGGATTAAAAAATGGAAAAGGGGTAAGGCATTACTGTTTCACGGCATTCCAGGTATAGGTAAAACTGCATTAGTGGAAGCTTATGCAAAAGAAAAAAATTTGGAATTCATAGAAATGAATGCGTCAGATTTTCGATCAGCTTCACAAATAAAAGAGGTACTTGGACAGTCAATGAAGCAATCACCGCTTTTCAAAAAAGGAAAAATATTTTTGATCGATGAAATAGACGGATTGGTTGGAAGGGAGGATTTTGGTGGTGTTGGTGAAATCATAAAAATTGTAAAGGAATCTGTATATCCGATTATTTTGACTGCAAATAATCCATGGAATCACAAAATCAGGTCCTTACGTCAGCACTGCCAACTTGTTTCATTCAAAAAAATTCCAGTTTGGGACATACAGAAGCGATTGAAGTTTATTGCAGAAAAAGAAAAAATCAAAGTTGATGATCAAACGTTGAAAAAGCTTGCTAAAATATCGGAAGGAGACCTTCGCTCTGCAATCAATGATCTTGAAGCAGTTTCTGCTGGAAAAAAAGAAGTTTCCATAGAAAACTTAGAAAATTTGGACTCAAGGGAAAGAGAAACTAATATTTTTGACGCAATGAAGGCAGTTTTCAAAACTAAATCAGCACTTGCAGCAAAATTATCTTTAAATTACGTAGACAAAGATCCTGAAGAAATATTTTGGTGGTTGGAAAACAACATATTAAATGAATATGAAGATCGAGAGGAAATAGCAAAGGCTTTCGATGCCTTAAGTAAAGCAGACTTATTTAGAAAATTCATTTCATCTACCCAGAACTGGAGATTCAGGGGTTACATGATCGACATGATGAGCGGCGGTGTTGCTACTGCAAAAAAGGAAATGTATAGAAAATTTACTAGATACGAATATCCAAGCAACATAATAATTCTTGGCAGAAGTAAGGAAGATAGAAAGGAATCTAAAGAATTGATGAAGGAAATTTCTTTAAAATTACACTGTTCGTCAAAGAAAGTTAAAAAAGAATTCTTACCATACATCAAATTGATGAAAAAGAATAAGCCAATGTTCAACAGAATAAAAGATTCGCTAGAATTAACAAATGAAGAAATTCTTTAAGGAAATTGCTTCACAAAAGTCGGAATAGTTCTATTAATGTAGACTGTAGGTGATCGGAAGTAGATCGATGGACACGATACACTGGCTGAAGGTGGTAAAACTGGGCAAGATAATATTTGACAATTTATATTTATCACATAACTTTTTTCTAGAGCGAATTTATTTACAAAATTTATGTATTCATCTAAATTATTTGTAAGATCATCACAACTCTTGCTTGAATTTATAGTCAATATTAACTTTTCAACTATATTGTTGAAAATAAATGGTGCATCCTGCAGAGCTGCCGAAGACGTGTCGACAATGGTAAATGGTTCTACCCATCTGCTGACAATATAGAGAATACTTACAATAGTGAAAGTAGAAAGAATGAAAAATTGGCCCCTTCTAGATTTTAACAAATTGCGCATGCGGGATTTCATCAATAAAGATAATGTTTTTCTTTGCTATAAAACCATTTTTTTGTGCAAGCTTAATAATTTCTTTTCCAAACAAATTGCCTATGGTTGCCTTGGTCATTGCCCTTATTGCTGCCTGTTCATCAATAAGCCTGCCGCCATAAAAATGTTTACTTATCTTCACATCGATTTTATCAGTTCTTATCACTGTGCCAATTAAATTCTCATCACAAATAGCAGTAACGATTTCATATTTGGTAGTGAAAAAATTACACCAGAACATCTTAACACTTGAATCTATATCTGTCTCTTTGGCGTCTTGGCTCCGCATGCTTCACACACCATGAAAATCAGTCTATCTTCTTTTATTAGCTTGGTATCCGGTTCACCGCAGACTTTGCAATAGACAAATTCCTTCATATAGTCATTGATTTTTCTCAGCAAACTATCTTTTGGAATTTTTGCCTGCAGAATAAGTAAATTACCTTGTACGTTCCCAGGGGTTGCCAACTCTTTGAATAGATATTTAGATAAATGACCAACATCCCTTCTGATTGCTGTAAGAATATCCCCAAAATTCCTTATTACAGTCTTAGTGCCTTGAAGTTCATAAACCATCTCAGGCACTTTGAATCTTTTTATATCTGAAGTCTTCTTTGGCAATTTCTCCATTGCAGTTTTCAATAATTCCTTGTAATCCAATTTTTACACCTTCTTCAATTTTCCCACTGTAGGTTCATATAGTGTACCTGAATTTAGAAGTTCATTAATAGCCGATTCGATTACATTTTCAGGCAGCTGAGACAACTCCATTATCTTGCCAATCTCAACTCCATCTCCATCATCCAAACTTTCTATCAGGCCAAGAATTTTCGGTTTATAATCAATTTCAATTTTTTTACTGTCCAAAATTACCTGCAAACTTTCATCGTCTATATTTTTTTCTTTAGCATAAGACTTCAACTCTTCTTCTGACAGTTCATTAGATAGGTTCTTAATTTCTTCTGCAATAGCTTTCAATTTAACCAACTTTTGCAGAATTTCCAACTTTCTGAGATTTTCAAAATTCGGATTATCCAATTTCCTAACAATTTCACCATTAATGTAAATTTCGCTATTGTATTCCTTCACCTTTCCGATAACTAAAACTAAATCTCCAACCTCAATTCCATCCAAAATTCTGATATCATCTCTAAAAGTTTTGAACCTTATTGCTGCCGTGCCGTCATCTACAGTAATAGCAGAATAATTTTCATCTTCACTAAGAAATTTTTCAGTTGCTGTTGCGATTAAATTCACACGAGATAATTTTTCACCAAATGGAGTTATTATATAACTAGGTTTCATTTCTTCTTTGTTTCCGGGAAAAAACTTTCCATGGATTATGTCAACAATTCTAGTTTTTTTGGCTGTCGATCTTTTAATAGCCAAAATTATCACTATCAGACTTTCTGGATGAAACCTGGTCTAGGACTAAATAACATGCCTTCAGATTTCATCTTATTTATTATTTCATCTGGATTATTTACACCTTGTTCTTTTGCTTTGCTTATGATGTCATCCATTGGTATATCTTTTCCATGAATACCAGCCAATTCATTGATGACATCAACCATCACACGTATTTTGCTTCTTTGTGAAGCAGTTACACGCTGTCCTTCAGCTCTATCTATATCATACAAACCTGTCTCGTAATCAAAACCAAATTCCCTCAAAGATGCTTTCATCAAATTGATTGCACGCAAAGCATCTTCTTTATTTACCTCTTCCCTCAACTGAATTTTAGCTGAAGCTTCTGCCAATCGAATTAAAGCTTCATACTGCCTCAAAGTTATTGGAACCGCTGCTTCTCCTCCAGCTCTTCCTCTTAATTCAACAAAAAAATTCTTCAGCATTTCTCCAGCCTCTTTTATAAGTTTCGGGTGGCATTTCTTCCTTGCATAAGCAATATACTTCTTCAAAATGTCAGAAGGTATTTCTGGCTTGACTTCTATCTCGCCATAGTGCCTAGCTCGTAAAATATGGTCAGCAATTTTTGTATCCTCTTCAACATTTGGTATATCTTTCAATGCAAATTTCAAATCAAACCTTGCTAATAAAGTTTCAGGCACTTCTATTTGTTCCTTAATGGGCAGATAAGGATCGAACCTTCCTAGTTTTGGATTGCCTCCAGCTAATATAGAAGTCCTAGCAGGCAAAGTTGCGACAATATTTGCTTTAGCTATACTAATTGTTTGCTGTTCCATAGCTTCATGCAAAGCAACTTGATCAGACTTTTCAACTTTTTCAAATTCATCTATCGCGCAAAGACTTCTGTTGCAGAGAACTAAAGCTCCTGCTTCTAAGGCCCAACCTCCTAGGAATTCTTCATCTTTAACTACAGATGCTGTTAATCCTGCAGCTGTAACACCCTTACCGGAAACATATCTCCCTCTGGGAATCAATTCAGATACAACTTTCATTAACGCGCTCTTGGCCGTCGATGGATCACCAACTAACAGCAGATGTATGTCTCCTCTTGTTCTTGATTTGTCTTTTTGTGTATGACTTTCCCCACTAAACAATTGTAAAGCTATTCCTTCTTTTATCGCGTCTAGACCATACAATGATGGAGCTATAGAGGCAACAAGTTTGTTATAAATTTCTGGATTTCTTGCTAATTCCAGAATTTTTATCTCATCCTCTGCTGTTGTATCAAGCTCAAGTTCTTCCCACTCACCTTCAACAGATTCAACTGAATTAGCATCCAAGTAGATATCCATTTGAGTAGAAGTTGCACCTTTAATTCTCCTTGGTAATTTTTTAAGTATGCCTACGGCTTTTATTCTATTTCCAGGATCAGTTTTATTTTGCATTTTTGATGTTGTTAAATCTTCTTTCAGATAAATTTTCAACTCAGACGGTCTTTCACCAGTTGTTATTTCATACGGTTCTTCAACTACTATCCAGCGTGCGTCATACAATTTTTGAGAAATAAATTTGAAAGCCTTCCTGTTGTTGCAATTATCACATTCAACTGGAGGTCGAATGAATCTCTCCGTCTGGATAATGGTTATGTTGTTACCACATTCTTGGCATTGATAAAGAACTTCTGAAACTTCAGGTCTAATTTCACTTGCACGCTTTACCAACCCATCAATAACAATCATTTTGCCAATATGTTCTGCTCGGACACTTCTTATCCTCATTTCCTTGCTTTCTGGCAAATTATAAAATCGAATTCTAAGTTTTGTTTCTGCAGCTCCCGTATCTATTTGCCTCATAGTATCTTCGAATATAGGAATCGATTCCTCAGGATTTTCAGTCAGATTGTCAGCAAGCTCGATATCAAATTTATCAAGAACAGAAAAATCAACAAGTATAGATTTCTTGCCGTCACTTACACCCTTTATAATTTCATCTCTGTAAAATTCGTTTAGAAATTCTGAGAATTTTTCCTGCAAATTGTCCTTTTCCATGTATAATGTTATATCATTTAAATAAATTTTACCTTTTTAATTTCTGCAAACTTTTGGAATTTTTTTGGAGTTGGACTTTTGGCTTAACTAGAGCACCGATTGACTTCAATTTCTTAGAAACCTTTTCCACAGCAATATGTACGTCCTTTATACTTCTTGCCCCTGTGCATACTATTTTTCCCGAACCGAATAAGAGAAATGCTACTTTTGGATCTGTCATTCTGTAAACTAAACCAGGGAATTGTTCAGGCTCATATTCAGAATTTTCTAGATTAAAAGCAATAGTATCAAGATTCAATCCTGTATCCAATTTCGCTGAAGCGACAATATTTTCTACTTGAACTCTGAAACCTTTTGGCACTCTAGGACCCGCCCTTTCAACAATTTTCACTACTTTCTTGAAAACTTCATTAACATCATCCAAACTTCTTGCTCCAGTACAAACTATCTTACCGGAACCAAAAATTAAAGCTGCAGCTTTTGGTTTTTGCAGTCTGTAAACTAAACCAGGGAATTGTTCAGGTTCATATTCCATACCTTCCATTTTAGAAACTACTTTTTCTAATGGTACTTCAATGCCTAAAGCAGCTGAAGCAACTATATTTTCAATACGGATATTGAAGTCTTTTTGCATGATTTCACCTAGGCTTATATTTGTTACTAAAGGTATTTAAATGGTACTTTTCTTAGTTTCGAAAAATATAAAAGTAGTTCATAAATTTCAAAAGAGTAAGTTAATCAAGATAGAACTGAGGTTTTCACTTCCTGCTCTTTCATATGCTTGCTCTATTTTCATTCCTTCTTGTGTCAATTCATATACTTCCGGTTTTCTTCTCAGAATCAGTATACTTCTTCTACTGTAATCCCTTCTAATTCGTTCTGTTACCTTTCTCTTCTTTACTAATAACTTTTCCTGCAATAGTTTCATGTGACTGTATACGGTCTTTTCAGAAATTTGAAGATAATTTGAGATTTCTTGAACAGTAGGCGTGTGATCTTTTAGATATCTAAGTATTTTCAATCTTGAAGGCTTGAGATATCGCCAATTCCTTAGTTCTTCATACAAGATATCAGAAAAATCTGAAATTCCTTTTCCCATCAATAATATCTTTCTATTTCAAGAATAAAATTGTTAAGTTTTTCAGCAGGAACTACGAAAGTATCGTCTTCTATCAAAATATCTTCTTGAAGCAAAGTAACAATCAAAGCATGAAAATTCGAGCCTGAATATAGCTTCAGTAGACCTTGTGCTATAGCATTCTTATTTACGAACCTACTAAATTCCTTTACTCTTTCTTTCTGGTCATTTATAGCCTGTTTTAGAGCAGCTTTTTTGTATCTTCCTGAGGACCAACTTTTACAATCCACAAGTAGAACCTTGGCATCCCTTACAGCAATTATGTCTATTTCATAGTGTCTTTTTGTTTTAAATCGGAAATTTTGTCTCACAAAAAAATCATTTTTCACAAATATTTCTGATATAAAATCCTCAAATCTCCTCCAATCGAATTTTTCCAGCACCTTTTCCATCGGTTCTCCAAAAATAATCCTATTTCTTATTTCTTCTAAATCAATCATATTATTATGTTACAGCACAGAATTAAGAATATTGGAGTATAAAAAATGCTCAAAGAAAATGGTAGTAATTTGATCTCTGGCATCGACGAAACCATCTAAAGATGGCGTTATGCAGGCCGGGGAGCTCTCATAGGACCCTTAGTTATAGCAGGAGTAACAATAGACAAAGATTCTGAAAAGAAATTGAAAAGACTTGGAGTAAAAGACTCTAAGGTACTTACTCCAAAAAGAAGAGAAGAGCTTGCGGCTGAAATAGAAAAAATTGCAACCAACATCGTGGTTTTGAGAGTGCAACCTTGCAAGATAGATAGCTACAGGGATAGTGGAGTGAATTTGGATAAAATTGAGGCAATAAGGATGGCAGAAATTATAGAAATGAGTAATGGAAGCACAGTTTTTGTTGATTCACTAACCCAAAATTCGAAAAAATTCAAGCAATTGATTACAAGTTTTCTAGAAAACAAAGAAAGGGATTTAGTTGTAGAAAATTATCTTGATGAATCAATCCCTATTGTGTCCGCCGCTAGCATAATTGCTAAGGTAGAGAGAGATAAGGCAATAGATGAAATTAAGCAAGAAGTTAATTTTGATTTTGGTGTAGGGTATTCTCATGATAAAAGAACAATCGATTTTGTTGAGAAAATAATCAAAGAAAAGAAAAAACTACCACCCTTCATAAGAAGATCTTGGATAACTACACAGATGTTGCAAGAGAAGAACTGGCAGAGAAAATTAAAAGATTTCTTTATAAAAAAAGAAGATTGTAAAGAGGAAGCAGAATGAACCTGAAACAGCAGATAACTCTTCTTTATACTGGTTTGGGTATTGTATGCGGTATAGTCTCATACTTGGCTGTTAACTTGACTTGGGCTTTGATAGTTCCCCTCATAATTTATGCGATATCCAATGCAGTTTTGCTGAAATATATCAAGACAAATGAAATGAAAAAACTATCCTACAATAATCTGATAACTTTCATTCTTGTTTGGATGACTGTTTGGGTATTTCTATACACGGCAGGGAGATAGATTTGTTGACCAGAACTCACAATACGTCTGAATTGAGCAATCAGATAGGAAAGGAAGTAATAGTATCAGGGTGGGTGCATGATGTTCGAGCATTAGGAGGAATTAATTTCATAGTCTTAAGAGATTCTGAAGGAATTGTTCAAGTCACTGCATCTAAAAAAGATGCGTCAAAAGAAATCCTTAAGATAGTTGAAAAACTTCATCAAGAAGATGTTATTTCAGTCAAAGGCAAAGTAGTTAAAAGTAAAATTGCAAAAATTGGAATTGAAATTCTTCCAGAAAAAATTGAAATCGTTTCCAAGGCAGAAAGTCCTCTGCCCCTAGATCCTCGTTGGGTAACACCAGCTAATTTAGATACAAGACTTGAATGGAGATCATTGGATCTTAGAAGAAAGGAAAATTTGGCCATTTTCAAAATTCAGTCAAAGTTGCAGGAAGGTATGGAAGAATGTTTGAAATCTCAAGGATTCTTGAGAGTTTGGACACCCAGCATTCTTGGCGGAACATCGGAAGGTGGTTCAGAAGTTTTCAAAATTAACTTCTTCGACAAAGATGCATTCCTGAGACAGGATCCGCAGCTACATAGACAGCTGTTGATTGCAGGTGGATTTGATAAAGTTTATGATCTAGGCCCGAGTTGGAGGGCTGAACCTTCTGATCAGCCTACTCATCTTGCAGAACATAGAACAATAGCTCCAGAATTTGCGTTTATGATGGACGAAAGCGATATGATGAAACTAGAACAGGAAACTTGTGTTGCCGGAATAAAAAAAGTTATTTCAGATTGTGAGAAAGAATTAAAAATAATTGGAAAGGAGATTGAAGTTCCGAAATTACCTTTTCCTGAAATTAGATTTCCAAAAATTTATGAAATTCTTGAAGAAAATGGAAAGAATCTATCACGAGTAAGTGATCTTGATAGAGAATCAGAGAAAATTTTGTCAAATTATATAAAGGAAAAGCATAAACATGATTTCTTTTTTGTCAACAGATTTCCATTTGCTGCTAAGCCATTTTATGTAATGAGAGTAGATGAAGAACCAGAATGGGCAAGAAGTGTTGACCTGATGTTTAAAGGTTTAGAAATATCTTCTGGTGGACAGAGGGAGCATAGATATGAAAAAATTATTCAACAAATAAAAGAAAAGAAGATGAATGCTACTGTATTAAAATGGTTTACTGAAGTTTTCAAGTACGGAGTTGCCCCACATGGAGGTTTCAGTTTAGGTATAGAAAGATTCACGATGAAATTACTTGATCTATCCAACATAAAAGAAGCAGTTTTGTTTCCAAGATATATAACAAGAATGCTACCATAAAATTTCTAAGTTAATATAGTTTACTGATCATTTAATTATTATGGGTGAAAATGTTTTGAAAACCCAACTTGTGCAGGATATAATTCAGTCCAGATCATTGAGAACTTCTACTGAAGGCAACACACCAAAGTATGTCAGCACCGTTCTACAAAAATATATAGGGAGACCAGTAAAAATTATTGGTTATACTGATGCGGATGATTGCTATTTGGTAGAATTAGATAAGTTAACAGACTCGAAGGAAGCTACATTTGATAAATCAAAATTGAGAAGATTAGTTGGTAAGACAAGATATGATTTAATCAGAAGTAGGACGCAATCTTTTCCTCAAGTATTGATTGTTAATGGAGAAGCTAACGGGATAAGTAAGACTTTTTGGTTTTCAAAAGTCGTTAAAGTACAATCTGATGATATGTATGATAATTTTTTTGTAGATAATGAGCATAGTTGGCCAATTTCTGGCTATGATTAGTCACAAACTTTTCATCCTTTATTCATTAATTTGCATGCTATGATATGGCTGCATTCTTTTTGCTTTAGACTCCAAAATTTGCAATCGCACTCCCAATAATTTCTACCCTTGTCAAAAATCACAGAATGAACTTCGGTTTCTCCTTGAACTTTGAAATGAATTCTTTTATTTGTTTCAATCTCCTTCTTTACCTTTTTCTGCTCAAGAAGAAGCATTGCTTTCTCTTTTATGTCTTTAGAAACATTTTCCATAAAAACATATACTCAAGGAATAAAATGAAGTTATTTTTTTGTTCAAATAGAATAAAAAATTGTAAATATTAACATTAACGATAACTTTAAATCTTTTATCTGCACTCTTATACATATGTTTGAAGTTAATGTAAAATTTAAAACCCCACTCAGTGGAAAACAACTTTTTGATAGCTTTAAAAGAGGTCCAGAAATTCTTGGAGATTATAAGCTCCACACATCTATAATAGGATACGGTGCCAGAGGTAGCTCAGTAAACATTGAACCTAATAACTTTGAAGTCGAATTGAAAAAACGTTTATTTAAAAGATATGCAATTCCTACAATTAGTATACCCTCTTCTATTGCAGCTACAGTCTATGGTGGGCTGACATTTGATCCATCTTTCTTTATGGTGGGTCTTATGAGCATACCTGCATCAATTTCAACTCTAGCTATGTCGTATCATCACAAAATAAGTGCAAGAATCCATTTAGATGAAGAATATAGTAATATTAAAGTAAAAGCAAATAATCTTCAAGATTTAAAACAGCTGCTTGAACAGCCTGCATTTGCAAATCTAATTGAACCTCGAAAATGGTAAATTTAAATTGATATAACTAAAAGTAATATTTTTAAATTTCTTATTTACATATTGAAACTATGCAGAACAAAGAGGTTGGAAAAGGAGTAATTGTTTCTGGAATATTAACGTGAGAAAATGAAGTTAACACTTTTGCTGATATTGATAAATGTAGCCGTATTTGTGTACAGCTTGAATAGTTCTAATAATATTTTGAACAATTATGGCTTCAGTGCAAAGAATTTTCATTCAGGAAAATATTACGTAGTCCTGACGTCTGTATTTCTGCATGCTAATTGGCTTCATATTGCAAGCAACATGATTGCTTTATTTTTCTTGGGATGGACAATTGAAAAGTATACAAAAAGTTGGCAGTATATTTCAGTTTACTTGTTGTCTGGAATATTGAGCAGCTTATCTACGCTCATACCAATTTTTGGTTATTCGCCTGAAACTATTGCTGTAGGTGCTTCGGGTGCTATATCAGGATTGGTGGGATTTGGAACTTTCATGATTCCGGGGAAGTTAGTTGTCTTTCCTTCAGTATTACCTTTACCATTTGTTGTTGCCGGAGCTATTTATATGATTGTGACTTTTGCAAATTTATTTTCTATTACTAATGTCGCATATTCGGCTCATTTTTTTGGTATAATCGGAGGAGCGTTAGTTGGTTTAATTTTTGGTGAGAATCGAATTAAACGTCTATCAGTATTTATCTTGATAATCCTCTTGATGACTGGTCTGCCTTTAGTCATAGGTTATCTGTTCATCAGATAGAGAAACTTTTTAAATACTTCACTGCTATATTCAAACTATGCAATTGGAAGATGTTATCAAAGAATTAAAAAAAATGAAAGCAAAAAGAGTTTTTGTTCAATTCCCAGAAGGATTGAAACTCAGGATACAAAATATGTCGAAACAATTAGAAAAAGAAGGATTCGAAATAGTTTTGTGTCTAGAAGCAACATGGGGAGCTTGCGATGTGAGAGAACATGAGGCAAAACTTTTGAAGTGTGACGCAATTTTGCATATTGCTCATGAAGATTTTGGTGTAAAAACTACTATGCCTGTAGTTTATTGGGATTATTTGATTGATGCGGACCCCACACCAATTCTAGAAAAAGAATTCAACAAATTAGAACCATATCAAAAGATTGGTTTGGTTACCAGCATACAATACATCAAAACTTTACCTGTAGTCAAAAAATTCCTAGAAAAAAGAGGGAAGGAAGTTTTTATAGGAAAAGGCGATAAGATTCCGGGACAGATGCTGGGCTGTAGAGTGGGTGCTGGCATTCTTATTGAAGATAAGGTTGATGCATTTCTCTGCATAACAGCTGGTCAGTTTTATGGATTGGGATTGGCATTGAAATCAAACAAACCTTTATTGAATTTGGATTTGGAACAAAATTCCATTTACAGATTGGACACATTAAAGAAGAAGGTGGAAAAAATTACAGCATGGAATATTGCTCAAGTGAAAGAAGCAAGAAGAATTGGAATTTTAGTAAGCTGGAAATTGGGACAATTCACCCTGCCTTTTGAAATAAAGAAGAAGTTAGAGAAGATAGGAAAGGAAGTTTTTATAATTGCAATGGATGAATTCACTACTGCAAAGCTTGAAGGATTAAAATTGGACGCATTGGTGAATACTGCCTGCCCACGAATAGGGACTGACGACTTGGAAAAATATAAACTACCTATTGTGAATGTAGAACATCTGTACAAGGGTAAGATAATTTCTTAAGATTGAAAATCAAATTAATTTTATAGATTTATATGAAAGCAATCAACCATTTAACACTTTCACTGATAATAATTTTTATTGCAGGCGCGACTATCTTCTATATTTTTGACAGTATTGACAAAATTTCAACAAAATGCCAAAGCGGAGAGCTTACAGATGTGTGTCAAGATCTATCAGGATTGACTTTACCAATGCTTTTCATACTTCTCATTCTGGGTGGATTGGTCATGATCATTCTATCAGTAGTATATATAATGCTTTCTCTATAAAAAATATAATATGGTTTCGGCCAGAGACGTTGAGGCGTCAAAATTAATTGGAAAGTTGAAAGAAGAACTGAAAGTTATAAAGGAGATTGAACCACCTAAGTGGAGTTTTTTTGTAAAGTCTGGATTGCAGGCAGAGAGACCGCCAGAACAACCAGATTTTTGGTACATAAGATCTGCTTCAGTATTGAGAAGAATTTACTTGGAGGGCCCTGTAGGAGTTCACCGATTAAGGACGTATTTTGGTGGTAGAAAACAACGTGGGCATAAAGAAGCCCACTTTAGAAGAGCTTCTGGTAACATTATTAGAAAAATATTGCAGCAACTTGAAACAGCTGGTATGGTAGAAAAGTCTGAAAAGAAAAAAGGTAGAATAATTACAAGCAAAGGCAGAAAGTTTTTAGATAAGATTGCTCATGAAGTGAAGAAATGAACGAAGAAGTTGAAGAAGCAAAGAAGCTTGAAGAAATGAAGAAGATAATCATGAGAAAAATATTGTCTAAATCGGCAATAGAAAGATTGGCAAGGATAAAACTCGTCAAGCCTGAAATGGCAGCTCAGTTGGAATTATATTTATTGCAGCTATATCAGTCAGGAAAAATAAAAAGTGAAGTAAGTGATGACCAATTGAAAATGATTTTGGAAACCATAGGATCGAAGAAGGATTTCAAAATTATAAAGTGAGAATATGGGAAGGAAGAAACACATTGGAACTGCAGGAAGATTCGGCAGCAGATATGGAAAGAAAGTCAGACAGATTGTTGCAGAAATAGAAAAGGTACAAAAGCAAAGACATATATGCCCGAATTGCAATATGCCTTATGTAAAAAGGTTGTCTTCCGGGATTTGGGTTTGTGGCAAGTGTGGAACGAAATTCACAGGTGCTGCTTACTATCCAAAAGCTGCGAAGGAGTGAGTGAATGTATAGATGTATGAAATGCAGAGAAATAATAACAAAAATTGATGAAAAGATTCGTTGCCCTTATTGTGGTGCTAGAATTTTTAGCAAGATGAGACCTACTGTAATTCACAGAGTGCAGGCAAGATAGATTTATTTCTTTAAGTACAGCTCAAAACAATTATAAATTTATAAAGCTGATTATTCACTATGCGTATATTAGGGTGGTTAAATGCCAGAGATGACAGATGAAACAAAAAACATGGTAATGCAGTTTCAAACATATCAACAGCAACTGCAATCGATACTTATACAGAAGGAAAGTATGAAGCTACAAGATCTAGAAATTCAGAAAGCATTAGAGGAATTGAATGCAACCAAACAGAAGACTGCCTACAAGATCACTGGATCTATAATGATTAACAAGCCAGTAGAGGAAATAAAGAAAGAACTTGATGAAAATAAGGAACTTGTTGGCGTAAGAATAAAGAGTCTGGAAAAGACTGAAGAAAAGCTAAATGATAAATTAAAAGAACTACAGACGAAATTAAAAGAAGTGATGAAGTGATTGTTATGGCAAATTTTACACCGGTACTTGCATTATTAGATCAGATTGTTAATGACAGGACTGTACCGAAGAATATTCGTAAGGCTGCTGAAGATTCCAAGACATCATTGAATGGTAAGGAGTCTATAGAAGTCAAAATTAGCACTGTTATACATATTCTTGATGAGATAATTAATGATCCCAACATGCCAATGTACACCAGAACTCAGATATGGAATATTGTCAGTATGCTTGAACAACAGAGGAAAGAGCTGGGCTAAGTATTTAAATTTGAATTCCAAAAATAAATTATAGTGTTTTGATGGCAATTAAAGATATTCTTGGTAAAATAATGGCAGAAAAAGAGGAACGACCAGAAGAAGAGGAGTTTCTTGAAGTCAATCCTGAGGCATTGAATACAGAACAGAAAATAAGTGTGAAAATAGACACGTTGAAAGATTTTATGGATGTTGACAGAATACAAGGAATGCTGAGAGAAGGGAATGTTATATTTTTGAAGATAAGAGACCTTCGAGATAGAGACATATCTGAACTGAAAAGATCAGTTGATAAATTAAGGAAAACTTGTTTGGCGATGGACGGAGATATGGTTGGAGTAGATGAAGACTTTCTTGTTATCACTCCAAGTTATGCCAGAGTATATCGTGGACACGGTTCTGTTTAAAAAGTTCAATAAATTTCAAATTGATTTTCCAGCTTTTTCAAATTTTAATTCTTGATTAGTAGCGTTCAACTGTATTGAAAATATTCTCTATTTAACTCTAAGTAGTGCTGTGGTAAGCAGTTTAATAAAAAAAGAAGAATTTTAGAAATTATTTGACAAATTTACCCATCTCTTCGAAAGTTGCGCCTTCTAAAAATTTTGATAATGTAGATTTCAAATCTTGTATACTGACTCGAATCTGTTTGGTAGTATTTCTATCACGAATTGTTACTGTATTTTCAGTTAAAGTCTGGTAGTCACATGTAATTGTCGTTAGGGTGCCTATTTCATCACTTCTAGCATATCTCTTACCAATGCTCCCAGAATCATCATAGAAAACATCAAATTCATTCCTCAACAAATTGAAAACTTCTATTGATTTCTCTGGAATCTTATCTTTATTAACTAAAGGAAATATTCCAGCGACATAGGGAGCTATTTTTGGAGGGAATTCTAGCCATTCCCATCCTCTATCTTTCCCTTCTCTGTATGAATAAAGCAATACAGCATAGATTGTTCTGTCGATTCCAAAACTTGGCTCGACTATATGTGGAACTATCTTTTCTTCACCATCAACTATGGAAAAGTTTTCACCAGAAAGTTTCATATGATTCTGCAAGTCATGATCATTTCTGTAAGAATTGCCAACAACTTCTTTCCATCCAAAATCGAATTTAATCTCTAGGTCAAAATTACCACTTGAGTAATGCGGTGTTTCTTCTGGAAGCATGTGTCTGAATCTTAAGGCTTCAGCAGGTATACCTAATTGTTGATACCATAAAAATTCCTTGGCTAAATAGTAAGCTAGGAAATTGTTTGGGATAATATTTTTCTTCACAGTATCCTGCGCAGTTATATCAATAGGATCTCCTTTCTTTTTCTGCTGCTCCCTAGTAAGAAGTTTTATTTTAGTTTTAGCGAATTTATCGAAGTTCGCAACTTGATCGGATTTCTTAGGATTGAAGAAAGTCTCAATTTCCATCTGTCTAAATTCCCTCAATCTCATTATCCATTGTCGTGGTGAAATTTCATTTCTATATGATGTACCAATTTGTGCAACACTGAATGGTAGAGTAGCTCGCATGCTTGCGACTAGATTTTTAAAATTAATAAAAATTCCCTGTGCTGTTTCAGGTCTGAGATAGGCTGTACTACCAGCTACAGGACCAACATTGGAAGATAACATCAAATTGAAAACTTTAACATCGCCCAAACTCCCTTTACATTTTGGGCATCTGATTTTATTTTCTTTAATAATTTTTGTTAACTCCTCTGACTCCATGCCCTCGACAAATTTACCAGTAGTCTCTTCTATCAAATTGTCAGCACGGTAGAAACGCTTACATTTATCGCATTGAGTCAATGGGTCAATAAAACTATTAACATGGCCAGAAGCCTTCCATACTTTTTCATGCGTTACTAATGAAGTTTCAATTTCTGGAATATTATCAGGTTTAAGGAAGAATTCTTTCCAGGATTTTTTTATTTTCTGCTTCAAAAGTTTGCCGACTGGTCCATAGTCGAAAAATCCAGATAATCCACCATAGATTTCAGAGGAAGGAAAAATTATACCTCTTCTCTTGGCAATACTTTCGATTTTCTCAATGTTCATAAAATCAATTGAAATTTGCAATAATTTAACCTTAATCAAAAATATCCACAGAAATTTAAGCTTATTGCAACAATAAAAAAATATGACTGAAGTAACTAAATTAAGAGTTGCTGAAAGAACTTTGAAGAACATAGGAAAAGATATAGGACGCGTTGCTCTGAAAGTTTCTTATCCACTGACTGGCGCCACACCATCAAGATTTCAAAATTACTTACATGACTATTTTAAATCATTTGATCCCCCCACGGCAACATATGTTTCTGGTGTATTCCAATTGGTATCTAGTGTTCCTATTGTAGCATTCGCAACCCTTTCTGACTCACTCTTTTACTTGCCATTAGCATTCTATAATATTTTTGAGGGTGTGTGTCGTACAGCTTGGTCACAAAAGGAGTCACCCCCTTACAATAGGAAACAACCATATGGTTCTCTATTATTAAAATTTCCTTTATTACCGATTGAGTATTTTTATGATAAAATTATTCAATCGAAAGTCCAACTTGAAAAAGAATTATTCCAGCCATCCCTTTAAACTTGCTCCATATAAACTTTATCTCCAATTTATGAATTATGAAAAGTAGTTATGCAGAACTTTTAGAATACATAGGAAGGAAAAAGGTTGCCAACAGAGCCGAATTAAGAGATCAATTTTCTAGATATTTAATACAAAGGCTTATGCATGAAGAAAGAATAGATGTTGTCAGTTTATCACAAGGATATGCAGCTGTGCATGGACCTTCCAAATATAGTAGTGCCGACTTGTTTTATGTTTCTAACCCATTTCGCACAAAACTTTCTATCATTTTTTTGAAGGATGAAAAAGAAGCTTTAATCGATTATATTGCCAGTTTAATAAAAACTCCTTTGACTACAGGAAAAGTTAAAGCAATTTCTTATAGATTACATAAACTCGATCCATTAACAAGAATAAAAATATTACAAAGAGCAGGCCACAATTATTCTAAATATTGGCTTCAACATCGTGATGTTCCCTCTTCAAACGCGTAAAATTATTTCTGTAGCCATCCCTTTAAACTTGCTCCATATAAACTTTATCTCCAATTTATGAATTATGAAAAGTAGTTATGCAGAACTTCTGGAATACATGGGAATGAGAAAGGTTGCTAGCAGAGCCGAATTAAGAGAGCAATTTCCTCTTTCATTAGTCCAAAGGCTTTTGCATGAGGATTATGTAGATTTTGTTAACCTGTCTCGTGGACCGACATCAAACAGAGGTAATCTTACGTATAAGACAAATGAATTATTTGATGCAATTAACCCATACAACAATACTCTTTTTATTATTTTCCTAAAGAGAGAAAAAGGATCTCTAGCGAAATACATTGGTAAAATGATAAGGAAACCATTGGATTCGAGAAAGGCTAGTGCAATATCTAAGAGATTTGAAAGATTGGATGGAAAAACTAGAATAAAAATAATGAAAAACGCTGGTTACACTTATAGTAAAAAATATGTTGGAATTTTGAAAGAAATCCTTGCTCCTACTAATTAAAATTTTATTTTTTTAACCATCCTTTCAAACTTGCTTGCCTACCTTTTGTAAACACAGTCTGGAGTTTTTCTGTAACTTTCTCCACCCTCTCTCTTGAGAAATCATGCTCATCAACCATGAACTTGATTATTTTATCAGGCTGAGGTTCCTTCCACTCTAATTTGTATTTATCAGTAGATGGGGGGTTCAAAAAGAATTCAAATATTTCTTCTGCAGGAACTTCTGATGTCCATTTAACTTTCCTCAAAACTTTTTCTAAAGTTCTTTCCTCTCTAACTAATTCTAAAGATCTCTTCGGACCATAGCCCTTCACACCATCAGGATTATAATCAGTTCCAACTAACATCCCAAGAATTATCAGTTGCTTTTGGTTTATTCCTAATGCCGATAGAACTTCATCAAGTTCAATAATTTCCGGCTTGACATCGATATAAACTTCTTTATTAGGAACTTTTCTTTTCCCTGAAATGGAAATATTCCTGACTAGTTTAGGCGAACCAACTAACAAAGAATCATAATCTTGAGAAGCAGAAGCCCAAACATCTTTCTTCTTTACCATATAGGCACATTGCATCTCACCTTCTGATGGAGCTTGTACATGCGGAATTCCTAAATATTCCAAAAGTTTCTTGCTGCTCGCAATCATTTCATCCGTCAGCCTAGATGCAGCCTGAGCATACTTTATTGCCTCTTCACCCTTAGCTACTGCCTCTTGCCATTTCTTCTGTGCTTCCTGCTTAGCTTCTTCTCTTTCTTTTACAGTTTGCCTCTTGAATTTTGGCGGTTCTCCATCAAAAACAAATACAGGCTTAATTCCAAATTCTAATAAATTTGAAGTCCTATAAAACAAACCGGATAAATGAGAAGTCACTCTGCCTTTACTATCCTTTAACGGCTCACCAGTCATCCTGTTTCTGATTATGCTCAAGAACTGATACAGGGTGTTGAATGCGTCTACGGCAATCTTCTTGCCAGTTAATTCTTCTAATTCAATTTCTTTGACAGGAACGATGCCTGATATTTGAACTCCCATAATTATTTTTTAGTAAAGAAGAATAAAAGGTCTATTTTTTCTTCTGATTGCGGTAAATCCAAAGTATTAGACTAGAAGCGAAATACCATATGATTACATCTACCAGAAAATTTGCTAATGAAAACTCAACTACGTTTTCAAAACATATTAATAATGGTTGAGGATAACATCTTGCACCAAGGAAATTTAAAGGAAAACCAAACATATTGGGTCCTGTTCCAGCAACTGGGTTAGGAAACAGCATATATGTTAAATAAAATAAAACCAAAAAAAGTACTATCTTAAAAACCGTTGGTTTAAAAAATTCTTTCCAATTCATTTATTCAAATTTGAAACCCTATCGATTTAAATCTATTTTTTCTTTTTAGATTTCTCTTCAGACTTTATTTCACTCTCTACTCTCATTTCATCCATTTCTAACCAAACAACGAATAACCCAATTAGAAAGATAAGTGGTGCTATCACGCCATTAATAACTGTTATAACATCCTTCCATGCATAGTAAAAAATGTAGTATATGGAAGCTATCATTAGTATTGCCCCAACTAAAATTTTGCCAATACCCATCTAACATTCGCCTTTTAAACAATATAAAAAGTTAAATATATAAGCTTAGTGACAAAAATGACAATGAGTATGTACAAATATATTCGTAATGCATGGAAGAAGCCACAGGAAAGATTAGGCAGTCTGCTTAAACAGAGATTGATAGAATGGAGAAGGCAACATACTGTGGAAAGAGTTGATAAGCCTACAAGAATAGATAGGGCTCGTGCTTTAGGCTATAAGGCAAAGTTAGGATATGCTCTTGCACGTGTTAAGATTGGGAAGGGTGGAAGACGTAGAAGGTTGTATCATAGAAGAGGTAGGAAGCCAAGGAAAGCTGGATTGGTACATTTCACTCATGGCAAGAGTTTGCAGTGGATAGCTGAAGAGAAGGCTGCAAGAAGATTCCAGAATTTGGAAGTTTTGAATTCTTATGAAGTTGGGGAAGATGGTCAATACAAGTGGTTTGAAGTTATAATGGTAGATCCGAATCATCCTAGTATAAAATCTGATCCTAAAATTAATTGGATAACGAATCCTGCTAACAGAAGAAGGGTTTTAAGAGGTTTGACTTCTACAGCAAAGAAAGCGCGTGGTTTATAAGAATTAACTGGGCATTTGTGGTGGAGATTGGCTACTTGATGAATCAAACACACTCTCCGGACTAGAAGATGCTTTCGTTCCAGAAATTATTTGTGATAAATTTGGAATAATATATAGACCAGCTAAGATTCCTGTAATAAGGAAAAGAACTATCAGCAAAATAACTATAGATGTTCTCATTTGATCACCCTGGAAATTCCGGAGGTTGAATCAAATTGTCTTTCAGGTTACAGGCTGAGGTTGTTTTCACCAAGATACCATATCCCAACTGATCAATTAAATCATTCTCACTTCTTTTTACCCATGTTTGTGAATCTGCATCCCAAGTGTAAACTTTTTCGAAGACGCAAGCTCCCTTGATATTACTTAACGTATCCCCCACCATATCCTTTGTGGTTCCTAATAAATTCCATCCTCCAGATAATTGCAACCCACTATATGTTGCGAAGCTAGTTATCTCCAAACTCAATTCGCAATCTTGTTGAGAATAAACCCAGAAAGAATGAGTGCTCAGATAATTAGTTATATCTTGACCCAACAGTCGCACTGCTTCCAAAATAGTCACATACTTTTGCTGATCTGGAAGATAAACAAATGCAGTTGGTTTACTTTGAAGAGAGCAAGTCCCAATTGAAAATTTACCAACTTTACCAGGTAAGTTTACTAGATTCCAACCCTTCTTTAATTTTCCTTCAATCTTTTCTGATTCTGGAAATGGTGGTGGTACGGGATCTGTCACAAACTTTACGTACAATACAGCAGTGTCACTGTCCCTTATATCCAGATTATTTCTAAGAGAAGCTTGCACTATGAATTTGAAAACTGCTTCAGAACTTTCTATTGATTGCATAGCTGTACTAGTAACCGCGCTTCCTGATATTGGTGTTACAATTCTTTCTTCCGTGAAATTTCCAGCAGCTGGCTTTTGCACTGCAGTTTCTACTCCAATTTCTGTTTTTGTCGGTGATGGGTATACAGTTAACTCAAAGCTTGTAATAGTTCCTGAAGAGACACTAACTATGGGTGGATAAACTGAATGATATGGCAAACCATCCACTGAAATCAGATAATAGTAAACTGGAACAGAACATGCTGTGCCACCACTTCCTCCTCCTCCAGTACCTCCACTACCAGGTACAATACTCCCAGCTTCACTAATGGGTTGTGGTGGACATGCTGTTGTATGCTTATCAACTATTGTTACAGAATACTTAGCAGGTTCGCCAACGATTGTATGTTGTTCTTTTGGTTTGATGAAAATGTCAAACACATCACCAATAGAAGTACTACTTACCACAAAATTTGAATCTGCATACTTAACATTACTTCCTACCTTTGCCACACCATTTACATAATAAGCGCCAGAGGGTGCGTCATAAGACAGAGGATAAGAACCGATAAAAGAATACTCACTGACTATAGGACATAAGTATCCATAACTTGACTGCACACATCCGCCCGAAACCCCTCCTAATCTTACAACATTTATCTCATGTGTTTTATTGTTAGGATCCATAATTGTGATTTTTACTTCAGCATTTGCAAAATCTATATTAAGTGATGGGTCACCTGAAAGTATTGCTATTACTTTTACATAGTCTCCAGGTTGATAGCTATATTTATCTGTTTTAACTTGGAAATTGAATTCTTTTATTGTTTCTCCAATAGTTAAAGATGCGTCCCTTTTATTGTTAGTTTCATCTGATTCATCAACTAAGCTACTGCTATCTATGGTAACCACAGCAGTATAAGTTCCTGGCTTAATAGATTTGCCAAAATCTGCGCAACAATAATAGCCATATCCTACAACTGTGCAAGTTGCTCCTGCAGCTAAACCTCCACGACATGCAGTATCATCATTATAAGTACTCAGTTGTGGGAAAAATATGTTTGTTTCAAATGACCCGGCGTTTGCACTGCCTTTATTTTTGATTACGGCAGAGACACGTATTTTATCAGGTTCATTAATTGGCATATTAGATATTGGCTGCCATAAAACTAAGCTATCAAAAACCAAATCTGGTTTTAGCTGTATAGGTGATTTTGTTACATACAAATCTACACCAACAGTAGTACCATCTAATAATGCACGAACATCCACCACTTTAATATTCAAACCACTATTTGAGAAAGTCCTCGTCTCTCCTACACTGATTACAGTGGTCTCTCCCTCTGTTTCTGAAGTGACGGTTATTCTTGCCCATACGTTATCCGATCCTTGAATTGCGTATATTTTAAAGTTATCAAAAATTACTGGAGTAGTAGCATTAGCAGTTCCTGTTATAGGCTCTACTTTTATTGCTTCTTTTATATACAGATCAACAGCAACTATGGTACCATCAGACAACGCTCGAACATTTACTACTTTTATATCCAACCCAGAAACAGAAGAAGTTCTTGTTTCCCCATTATTAATTGTGAGCGAATCTATAATATCATTTGCTGAATTTTTAACTACTATTTTTGCCCAGATATTATTAGAACCTAATGTAGCATACAACTTGTAATTACCGAAAATAACTGGATTGACGGCATCAGCAGTACCTGTTATAATCTGTGTAACATAGAGGTCTACACCAACAGTAGTACCATCTGCCAATGCTCTTACATCTATAACTTTTATAGAAAGACCAGATTGCACAGACGCTATTGTTTCTCCTTCATTAATTATTAGTGTATCTAAAATTACATCCGCGGAATTTTTAACTACTATCTTTGACCAGACATTGTTACTCCCCTGAGTAGCATATATTTTATAGCCTTCAAAAATTACAGGATTTGTAGCATTAGCTGTTCCTGTTATCAAAGGTGTTGCTACCGTTATATATAGATCAGTTCCGATTATAGTACCGTCTGCCAATGCTCTAACTGCAATAACTTTTACATTCAAATTAGATGCAGCAGATGTTTTTGTTTCTCCCTGATTAATAATAAGTTTTTCTAAAACAGTACCAACAGAATTTTTAATAATTACTTGGGCCCAAGCATTATTGTTGCCGATATCAGAATATAATCTATAATCTCCAAAAATCACCGGATTTGTAGGAGTAGCAGTTCCTGTTATAATAGGCAGTAATGGATTTGTATCATTTGTTTGAGTTATAACAATAGGATTTAACAAAATTAGAGAAAAGAAAAATGTTGAGATTATGATTATTACAATCGCTAGTCTTTGCTCTTTCATCGAATATATTATTGAAGATAGACAGTTAAAGTTATCCAAAATATCTGGTTGTTGCCATAATTTGTTAGCTAGTTTAAAGATTTGTATACTAAAAATAAAGAGAGAATTATGGATTATTTCGATTTGCATATACATTCAGCTTTTAGCGAAGGCACAAGCAATCTTGAACAATTAGCATCAACTGCTAAAACTCTTGGCTATAAGGGAATTTGCTTTGTGGTTTATTTTGACAGGTTTAAACAATTGAAGAAGCTTGAAGAAGAAATAGAGAAAACCAAGAAAAAAATTGGTATTGAAATTTATCTCGGTTTCGAAGCTCTTGATGAAAAAGAATTAATGACTTTGGCAAACAACAGAAGAAAGTTTGATGTTTTACTTGTAAATGGTGGAGACTTGAAACTTAACAGAGCAGCTGTTGAGACTCCTCAGGTCGATATCCTAACGCATCCTGAATACAAAAGGTTTGATTCTGGATTAAATCATGTTTTAGCCAAAGCAGCAGCAAAAAATAATGTTGCGATAGAAGTTAATTTCCGAGAAATTTTGATTACAAATAAAAAATCGAGATCAACAGTAATCGCAAATATTTCTAAAAATGTAAAACTTGCAAGTAAGTATAGAGCTCCTGTAATCCTATGCTCGGGAGTTTTATCCCATTTCGAAATTAAAGATCCGCTATGTTTAATTTCTATGGGAACTCAAGTTGGGTTAAGTTTAAAAGGAGCAAAAGAAGCAATAAGTAAAATCCCGCAAATAATAATTAATCAATCGAGAGAAAGAAGTCAAGAAAATTGGGTTATGCCAGGAGTTAAAGTGATAAAATGAAAATTCCAAAAATAGAAATTAGCTATTCTAATATTTATGATATTGCCTGGTCAAAAGCAAAAACAATTAAATTAAGTAAACAGAGACAAATTAATGGATACAATTATGCAATCAACCTACAAAAAGCTTGGGTTAAGAATGCGAGAAAAATACTTTCTTATATGTCCGAACTAACTGGCTTAAAATGGCACAGGAATGAAATAGATGCGACAGTATCATTTAACGCACCTTATTCATTTTCGCACCCGCTCACAATTTATATTTACGATATTCAATTTGGAATTGTAAATCTAGTGCATGAGTTATGCCATATACTTTTATGGGCAAACAAAAATAAAGTAAGGTGGCCTGAATCTAAAGATGGAATATATAGGAAATATAAAAATGAGACTTACATTACAAAATTACATCTTCCTGTTCATGCAATTGTGATTTTAGTTATCAAAAAAATTTACGGCAGAAATTCAGAAAAATATCTTTCTAAAGAAAGATGGTGGGAAATTTGGCCAAGAGATAAAAGAATTAGAGGCGAAGACTATTTTCGTTCTTGGAAAATAGTCGAGAAAGAAGGACCAAAAAAAATACTCAAATCAGTGATTAAATGAAACCAAAAATTCTAAAACAAAAAATTATTTTCAAGAATAATTGGATGAAAGTCAGACGAACATGGCTAAAATTCCCAAAAAGTAAGGTTGTTAAATGGGATGACATAATTGGACATGATGCTGTTGTTATAATACCAATCGATAAAAAAAATAATGTTTATCTAAGCAAGGAATGGAGGTCTGCATTTAGAAGAGAAATTTTACATGTACCAATTGGACATGCTGAAGGTAACATAGAAAAAAGAAGATTAAAGCAAGTTAGGAATGAACTTAGGGAAGAAGTCGGTTTAGACACTAGGAAGATTGAGAAATTAGCAGAAGTTTCGATAAGTCTTAGAGACAAAACAATATTTCACATTTATTTAGCTCGAAATCTATTCCAGCATTACAAAAACCCTGATAAAAATGAATACATAAATGTTGTAAGAATGCCTTTCAAAAAGGCATATAGAATGTTCATGAGAAGAAAAATAATAAGCAGTGAAAGTAATCTACTTGCTTTCCTTTTAGCTAAGGAAAAATTAAAATTGTGAAAAAATGAGACAAGAAGAAAAATTAAAAATCTTAATTCCATCGCTCAGAGAAAAAGATAGATACATAAAATTCCAGATTATTTCAGAAGAACCTATAACTTATTCAGATCTAGAAGCAGCAATGTGGAATACTGCTCTAGATTTCTATGGTGAAGAAGGATTAGCTAAAATGTCTCTATGGATAATAAAAAATTTATATGATGAAAATGAACAAATAGGTATAATAAGATGTAATAATAAATCTGTTTTACCAATTGTTGCTGTCTTGGGTCTGATAGACAGACTTGGTGACAATAGAGTTATAGCAAAAATATTAAAGATATCAGGTACAATTAAAGGATTGAGATGAGGTGAAAAAATGCCAGAAATGATGCCCGAATACATGGGTTATGACAGAACTATAGCAGTTTTCTCTCCCGATGGAAGACTATTCCAAGTCGAATATGCTAAGGAAACTGTCAAGCGTGGCACTACAAGTTTGGGAATTGTCTACAAAGATGGAGTTGTTTTGGCAACTATAAAAACAGTTGGGAGTTTGATGACTTCTACTGAAAAAATATTCCAGATTGATGATCATGTTGGTGCTGTAGCCTCAGGCTTACTAGCTGATGCACGCGTGCTTGTAGAATATGCAAGAGTAAAATCGCAAGTTCATAAAATCACTTATGAGGAACCAATAGATGTTTGGGGAATTTCCAGAACAATTGGTGACAGAATGCAGATGTCCACTCTGTATGCAGGATTAAGACCTTGGGGTGTATCTCTCGTTTTAGGTGGAGTTGACAAGGGCGGAATACATTTAATAGAATCAGATCCTTCTGGAATGTTGTTTGAATGGTACGCTTACGCAGTAGGCAGAGGAGCCATAGTTGCAAACAAGATTTTGAAGCAAAAGTGGAAACCAAACATGTCAGAAAAAGATGCAGTTGAATTGGCAGTAGACATAATCAACAAAACTGAAAAAGACAAGAAAGAGACTGCAATAGACTTGGCAATTATTAGAAGAGACGGCAAGTTCAAGAAACTATCAGACGATGAGATCAAAAAAGCTTTAAAATAACTAATTTTAAATTCTATTTGAATAGAAGAGGTGTAATTTAATTACTATAGGTGTTGATAAAGCAGTAGTAAGCAGACTTGTAGTTTCTGGTTTGAAATTCGAAATATTGGTCGATCCGAATCTTGCCTTAGAATTCAAGAGAGGGACAAAGAAAGATTTAGATGGAATTTTAGCCTATCCTGTAATATACAGAGATGTCAGAAGCACTGAAGCTCATGAAAGTGCCGTCCTGCAGAAAAATTTTGGAACAACTGATGTTCATAGAATCGCAGAGAGGATAATCAAAGAAGGAGAACTGCAGTTAACTACAGAACAGCGCAGACAAATGGTTGAGCAAAAGAGAACTCAAATTGCAAACATAATTTCGCGAAAAGCAGTAAATCCTCAGACGAACGCACCTCATCCGCCGCAGAGAATCTTGAATGTTATGGAACAGGCAGGGATAAATGTTGATCCGTTTATCGACGCCGAACAACAAGTTGATAAAGTTTTAAAAGCTATTAAAGTATCTATACCAATTAAGTTTCAAAAGATTTTGTTCCAAATCAAAATTCCTGCCCAACATTCAGGCAGAGCATATTCAATATTGAAAGCCAGTGGTGAGATAAAGCAAGAACAGTGGCTGAATGATGGCTCATTGCAGGTGAACATTGAAGTGCTGGCTGGGGTACAGGATGATTTGTTTCAAAAGCTTGCGAATTTAACACACGGTGAGTATGAATCAAAGATAGTGAAGAGGGAGGATATCTAATGGATAGATCGATCGTATTGCCTGGTGAATTGATTGAAGAGATGAAGGGAAGGAAGTTGGGTAGTGGTGTTTTTGAAGAAGGGGGGGAAGTATTTTCCAAATTTGTTGGCATACCAAAAATAAATGAATACGAGATTGCTGTTATTCCTTTGTCTGGTGTTTACTTGCCAGAAATTGATGATAAGGTTGTCGGAATTGTAAATGAAGTTCAAATTTCTGGATGGCTGGTTGACGTAAATTCTCCCTATTTGGCATTCTTACCAATTTCAGAAGCAGTGGATGAATATTTTGATAAAGAAAGAACTGACATTAGTAGGTTTTTTGATGAAGGAGACATAATTTTCTGTAAGATTTCGAAAGTTACAAAAAGCAAAACAGTCCAGGTAAGCATGAGAGATACACTCTTTAGAAAATTGCATGGGGGGATAATTATCAAAGTGACTCCAAGTAAAGTCCCAAGGCTTATTGGTAAAGCGGGGAGTATGATCAATCTGATTAAGACCAAAACTAAATGTGATATTTATACTGGCCAGAATGGATTGGTTTGGATAAGAGGAGACAATAAAGCAAAGGCAATCGAAACAATTTTGACTATTGATAAAGAATCGCATACAACTGGTCTAACAGAAAAAATAGAAAAAATGTTGAGTGAGTAAATGGGACATAAATCATTAGAAAAATTGATTGTAAACGGAAAAAGAATTGATGGAAGAAAACCAGAAGAATTGAGAGAAATACAAATGAGGATTGATGTAGTGACCAGAGCTAATGGTTCTGCTCGCGTCAGATTTGGAAATACTGAAGCTATTGCATCTGTCCATGGTCCGAGAGAACTGTTTCCAAAGTTCTTGCAAGAAGCTGATACAGGTATAATCAGAACTAGATACAACATGGCTCCTTTTTCAACAGAAGATAGAAAATCCCCAGGTACAGACAGGAGAGGGACAGAAATCTCTAAAGTCACCAGATTGGCGCTTGAACCTGTTATATTTTTGGAAGATTTTCCAAAAGCAACTGTAGATTTATTTATAGAAGTTATCCAAGCAGATGGATCAACAAGGGTTACTGGATTGAATGCAGCAACACTTGCATTAGCATCGGCAGGTGTACCAATGCGTGACTTAGTTGCAGCATGTTCTGTTGGCAAAATAGACGGAACATTAATCTCAGATTTGAGTGGAAAGGAAGACAATAACTCAGAGGCAGACGTAGCATTTGCAATGATGCCAGGAAAAGGAAAGGTTACACTTTTGCAGATGGATGGTATTTTGAGCAAGGATGAATTTATGAAATTATTTGAGATGGCTCGAGAGAACTGCAAGAAAATTTATGAAATGCTGAAGGGTATTCTGAAAGAAAAATATATGAAAGGTGAATAGATGCAACAGGATTATGCTCTGGAGCTGATTGAAAAGGGAAAAAGAGTCGATGGAAGAAAGTTGGATGATTATAGGCCTATCAAGATAGAGAAGGGGATTATAAAGAATGCTGAAGGTTCTACTTCCATAAAATTAGGTGAGACCGAGATTATAGCTGGTGTAAAAATTGGAATGGGAACCCCTTTTGCAGATACGCCTAATGAAGGTACGTTGATGGTTAATGCAGAATTTACACCATTAGCATCACCAGATTTTGAATCAGGACCGCCGGGTGAGAATGCGGTTGAACTTGCACGACTAGTAGATAGAGGCTTGCGTGAGTCTAAGAGCATTGATTTGGAAAAATTGGTCATCAAAGAAGGGGAAAAAGTTCTTACAGTTTTTGTAGACATCCACATAATCAACCATCAAGGCAATTTGATTGATGCTGCAGCTTTAGCTGCGATAACTGCTTTGCATAACACTAAGATTCCTGTGGTTGAAGATGAGAAACTTATTCGTGGCAAATACAAAGGAGAACTTCCAGTTAAATACAAGCCAGTAGAAGTCACTGTATGCAAAGTTGGCACCAATCTGATTTTGGATCCTCTTTTTGAAGAAGAAAGCATAATTGATTGTAAATTGACTATTGCAGTTAGAGATGACGATAAGATATGTGCAATGCAGAAGCAAGGCAAAGGTGTACTCACAATAGATGAAATAGAAAAGATGATTGATTTGGCAATCAAAAAATCTAAAGAATTGAGAAAATTGGTGGTATAGTGGGAATCAAACACTTGACCAAAAAAATAAAATTAGCAAGAATAGGAAAAGTTAGGAATGCTCCAAGATGGGCTGATATAAAAAAATTCGGAATGAAACGAGCTAGAGCCAGAAGAATTAATGTATCCAAAATAAAGAGATGGAGAAGAACTCGCTTAAGAATTTAATTTTTTAATCAAAAATTGAATCTCCAAAGGATATTGTATAATCGGATTGGCATTTTGCTGAAATTAAAGCCTCGGTGACTGGTGAATTAGTTAAGCTAGTACCAAACTTCAAAATTAAAGTTGCTTTATTCCCTGGCTGGAATGCCACAGTTGTAGTACCGTTGGTATAATAGATGTTGTTGCTTGCTGTAGTGTTTTGGATAACATTACCACCGTTATCAGTCAATGCTATCGTAAAGTTGTAGAGATCTTCTGAACCTGTAGAATATACAAATGTTACATTAAAATCGCCATAAGTTGTACCCTTTGGACTGCTGAAAATCTTACCTTGCACCTGAGTTATGTCTAGAACTGATTTCGAGCACTTAAGCAATTTATCACTGCTTGCACTGGTTGATTTAGTCTGTTCAATAGTTAACCCCCCTATCCATACGCTTATTATACTACCGACAGCTACCGTAAAAGCTATCAGCAATAGGGCAGCAACCAGAGGACTTAATCCTTTCATATAAAATATTTCTCTTCATTAGATATTATTTATATATTTTTTGCAGAATCAGGCATCAATCAAAAATCGTATCCTCAAAGGAAACAGTATAGTCGCTTTGGCATTTGGCTGCAACAAAAACTTTGGAAACAGGTGAAGTGCTTATATTTGCATTGAATTTAAGATTTAAAACTGCTTTACTGCCTGGCAGGAATGCCACAGTTGTAGTACCATTAGTATAGTAAATGTTATTGCTTACAGTATTATTCTGAACTACATTACCACTACTATCAGTCAAAGAAATTGTGAAATTGTAAATATCTTCAGTTCCTGTAATATATTGTAGTGTTACATTAAATTCTCCCCAATTAGAACCTGTAGGTCTGCTGAAAGTTTTTCCCTGAACTTGAGTAACATCTAATACAGATTTAGAGCATTTTAAAAGTTTATCAGTACTTCCTGTAATAGACTCAGTTTGAGTTGAAGCCAGTCCCCCGATCCATACACTTATGAGACCTCCGACTGCAACAGTAAAACCAATTAGAAGTAGAGCTGCAATTAAAGGACTTAACCCTTTCATAATTAATGTATTGTATTTTTCTGATATTATTTAAATTAATTAGACAAATAAAGAAGTATGGCTGAGGAAAAAATACTGACAATCAACTTAAGAAAGAAAGTGGTAGAGAAACCGATGTGGAAAAGAAGCAAAGAATTGATGAAAATATTCAGGACAGATTTAAAAAAGAAATTCAAGTCAGATAGGATAAAATTCGGAAAGGGGTTCAATGAAAAAATCTGGAAAAGTGGGGCTGAAAATCCTCCCAAGAAATTCAGAATTAGATTGACTAAGAAAGATGACGGTTCTATCGAAGTTTCACTAATGGAGTGATTAATTGCTGATAAAGCAAATGAATTTCTCTGGCGACCATAACCTGGGTTTATATGTAAAGACCAGTGACAAATTTAGTTTAGTAGGAAACTTTGTTTCTGAAAATGATTTACTAAAGATTAAGGACTTCTTGAAAGTTGAAGTCATAAGAACAACAATTTCTAACACAGACCTGATTGGGATGTTTGTATGCCTAAATTCTAATGGGGTTTTATTGCCAAAAATTATCAGTAACCGAGAAACTGAGAGGTTGAATGCTTTGAAAAACGAATTTGATATGAATATAGGAATTTTAAAATCAAAATTCACTGCAATTGGAAATTTGATATTGGCAAATGATAAGGGAGCGATTGTAAGTAAGGTTTTCAAAAGAACAGAAAAAAAAATTATTGAAGACTGCCTTTCAGTAGAAGTTGGTTATTCATCAATTTCAAATATGGAGATTGTGGGATCAACTGGTGTGGCAACAAATAAAGGTTGTTTGTTGCATAGGGACGCGACTGAAGAGGAAATAAAAAAGATTGAAGAAATATTGAAAGTCAAATGCGATATTGGAACTGCAAACTTCGGGTCCCCATTCGTCGGTAGTTGTATATTTGCTAATAGTAATGGAGCTTTAGTTGGGGAATCAACAACAGGTCCTGAAATAGTGAGGATAACAGAAGCTTTAGATTTGATCTAAAATAAAATTTTTTCTTCCAATATGGATGCAGAACCTCCAACATTTCTGATCCATAAAGCAATTCTAGTTAACTCCTGTAAATTGTCTGATCTCCAAACCGAATTTTGAACTTTTACTGCACCTATTGATTTTAATTTTCTGTTTACCTTCACAGATAGAATTGTGTTGCCTGTTGGAATATCAAAAATTAAAATTTGTGACATATTTCATAAATTGTTTGAATTAGTAAATATCTTTTCACTATGATTGGATGGCTAGGAAACCGCTGGTGCAATAGCTAACAGTACAAATTTTTAGTTTATGCACCCCAGGCGAAAGAGAATCAAAGACTTTCAACTGAACTGAAGCTCCAGCATTAATTGGGGCACCCAAATTGAATGATGCCTTAATTTCATCAGCAGAAAGAGCTCTGTTGTATATTTTAACTTCATCTACTGTTACTGTCCCGATCCCACCATCATCACAAGTATTGCAAATACGAAGGGGTCCACTACTATTTAAAAACAAATTTGGAGCACTAAAAGTAGATCTTAAAGAACCATTTACATAAATTTTTATATTAGTACCGTCGTATGTTCCAACTATCTGGTACCATTTATTCGTTGAAAGCTCATTTGCTGCAGTAATAGCAGTTTTTTGTACTTGACTAGAATTCATACTGAAGATGGCCCGACCATCCAGGTTAATATACAAATCCCAAACTCCAGGCGTGGGCGACCAATTATGAGTTACTATATCATGCCAGTTTGTGAGTTGTGCAATATTTACCCAAGCCAATACAGTCAGGCTAAGTCCTGTGCCATTTGGGAGATTATTAGTACCTAGATTAACATAAGTTGATGTTGAAGGGAAATTTATCGCTGAACCGAATCTTCCATTTACCCAATTTGGTGATGCAACCAGTATTCCTGTATTTTTGTTTCCACTAATATCTAAAGCAGTAGTGCCTGTACCTTCGTCGAATGTCCAATATCCAACCAATCCGGATGGTTCAAGTGGATAAACTATATAGGAAGAAACAGGTTTATTGTCTACTGTAATGCTCAGGAATGAAGTTATTGGTGCTGTTCCTTCGTTTTTTACAAAAACAGTATTGTTGAATGTGTTGAAAATTGTTAGAACTGATGAGGTTCTAGAAGTAAAGATGTTGGATGCGTATGAATACACCAGTCCAGTGACTGAAATAACTACTATCAGCATTAGTAATGTTGCTATTATAGTAGAAACTCCTTTGTTTGGCATTAAACTAAAATTGGAAAATCCGACTTAAAAGCTTTGAACCAAATTACTTCGAGTTTAGAAACTCTGTATAACGGCACTTACCGCAGTAATACCTAGTTTTATGGAAAGCCATGAATGTCCCATCTCCGCATCTGGGACAATTCTTTCTGTTTCGTTCTACTGCTGTTCCTTTAACCTGGAAGAATTCATTCACTTTGACTGTCTTGTGCTTCAACTTTTTCAACCTTTTTTTCTGCTTTTGGTTTATCCTTCAAAATTTTAAACTTTGCTATCGACTCTGCAATCCCTTTTTTTGAAAACAAATAGTCTATCTGTATTTGATTTTCATCAGCATTGTATTGTTGAGCAAGAATTTTTATCAGTTCTGCTTTAGATGGTGTGGCAACTGTAGCATGCTGCACTAAAACTTTGAATTCTCTTCTGTTGAAAAATTTGTTTTCTTTTTCTTCCAAAACTTTTATGTCCATTTCATCAACCCACGTACAATGCATACCTTCCAGGTTCGGATACATTCAGCATTTTTGCGACTTCACTATCTACATTTACAATTACAACCAATCCTTTCCAGCTTGTTGAGAGGTTAGTTGATTTGCAAAAAGGGCATGTTTGTGCAGTTGTAAATCTTCTACAATTTCTGCAGACCTGCATTTTTTTTGCCATATCAGCCCTTCTTTTTCTTCTTCTTTTCGTCTTCTATCCACTGTACCGCGCCTAGACCAGTCTGTCGCATAGTCAACCCAATTTTGTTTTGTTCCCCCCAAGAAACTGCAATGATTCTCGATCTAACTTTATCCCCTTCCTTTAACGTTCTCTTGCTTTCCTTACCCAGAAAAACAGAATTCTTGCTGTCATAACTTACATAATCGTCCATCAGCTGAGATATGTGAATCAAACCATCTATTGCACCTATTCGGATAAATGATCCAAATTCTGTATTGTCTATGACTTCACCGTTAACCAATTCATTCACCTCTGGCTTGTATACCAGCAGTTTGAACGTAGTCAAGTAGAATACCCCTGGATCTCCAGGAATTATTTTCCCTTCACTGACTTTTTCTACATCTGTTACCGAAAGTATTATACCTAGTCTTGGATCTAACATTCCCTCCATCTTATCCTTAATGGATTCTCTTACAGCTTGCTTGACATCAATGCTGAACTTCTGAGGAGGTACTCTAACTCTTTCTTCAACTGTAACTATTCTGTACATAAAATAAAATACCTCACAATATACTACTTAATTCAACTTTTAAAGCTTTTAAATAATTCTAAATTATTCATAAAAGATTTAGTGAACAAAGAATAAAACTTCTAATAGCTTTTTCCATAATTGAAATTAGAGTTTCTAATGGAAAAAATCAAAACTTATAAACAGAACTTTTATTATTAGCTACAATTAATATGCGAGTAAGACAAGTTACCATTATTGCAAAAATAACATTCGGACTGCTCATTTTTACAAAATCCACATTGACTTTGACCAGTTAAGATTGTTAGATTATTTATAGGAGAAACACATGAACCTGGACATTCTTCTGGATAATATATACTTCCATCTGGGCATGTAATTGGCTGAGGGTAATTGCTATTCCATAGATTAATTATATTTAGGTTATACCAATTAACAAAAAATAGGGAGAAAATCAAAGTTTTAGCTAATTTGCTTTTATCTATTTCTTCTAAAGCAATTCCAATTATCATTGCAAGTATAAAGCTGAATTCCCATAATATTCTGAGACCACTATACTGATTAAGAATCTGTATAATAATCATCACAGCAGTAAACGACACCATCCAAATTAGCTTTTTCTTCTCGTTTAATATTTTTATACTTCCAAGCAAAAAACCTACTAAACCTAAAACTCCTATTTCATTTACTAAAAAGTAAACTCTGTCCATATCAAATTTTAGATCAAAAAAATCATATCTTTGATTAAAGGGAAGAATAGAAGTTGATATATTCGCGAAGTAAAACAATATCGAGGAAGATGTTATAAATAGCAGAGCTATATATTTCCATTTATGATCGAAGATCGACCTTATGGAGATGTATAGTGCAAACATAAAAATAAAAAGTCGATGGAATAGGCTGCCTAAAATTCCTAGACCTAAGACAACAAGTTTTCTATTTCGGTTCATTTGTTTAGTTAAAATCATCAAAACTATAATGCTTAAAATCTGTGCTATGAAAATGTAAGTAAATAAACGCCATATAAACCCAAAAGAACTCATAAAAAATAAGGTAGAATATAAGCCTGCTTTTTCTCCAATAATTTCCATACTGATTTTTTTCATCAAAAGAAACATTAAAATGATAATAACCAAATTAGTAAATTTCAATACAAATGCATTTAATCCAAAAATTTGTAATAAGAATGAAATAGGTATTGGATTTTGATAATTCAATAAAGAGGGATCAACAAAATTTTTATCAAACAATACTATTTTCAAACCAAAGGCTAAATATGAAAATAAAAACAGAAAGAAAAAAATGTTTTCAAGAAGGTTTTTTCTCATTTTTCTCAAGATTTTATTATTTTTACTACTTTTGAGCTATTTTCACAAAACATTAAGCGAATAAAGTATGAATGCTGATGCGAAAACCAATGATATTGTATTGACTAATTTTATCAGTACATGGATTGACGGACCAGCCGTGTCTTTCATTGGGTCACCAAAAGTATCGCCAACTACTGCTGCTTTGTGTGCTTCACTTCCTTTTCCTCCGAAAACCCCTTCTTCTATGTATTTCTTGGCATTGTCCAAGGCTCCACCACCTGTGTTCATCATCATTGCCAAAATAAATCCGCTAACTGTGGTTCCAATAATGAATGCAGCGACTGCATCTGCACCTAAAGTGAATCCAAGAAATATTGGGAAGATTACAGGCAATAAACCAGGGATGATCATTTCTCTTTGTGCTGCTTTAGTGCTTATGTCTACGGCTTTGGAATAATCTGGCTTTGCTTTTCCCTGCATTATTCCCTTGATTGTTTTGAATTGCCTACGGACTTCATTGACTATTTCAAATGCAGCACGACCTACAGCTCGTATTGCGAATGCAGCAAAGATGAATGGTAGAACTGCGCCGATAAAAAGTGAAATCAGCATCTTTGGTTGAACGAGATTTATGATTATGTCTGCAGTATTCGGATGTACAATCTCCAGATATGCTTGGAATAAAAGTAAAGCAGCAAGTCCGGCTGATGCCATTGCATATCCTTTTGTTAAAGCCTTAGTCGTATTTCCAACAGAATCGAGTGGATCTAATCTTTTTCTCACTCTGGGCTCAAGATGTGACATCTCAGCAATTCCAGCTGCGTTGTCAGCAATCGGACCGAAGCCATCTAATCCCAGAACCATACCTGCAACAGAAAGAATTCCCATTGTTGCAACTGCAGTTCCATAAATTCCACCAAGATGGGCATTTGTTAAACCAATATTTGCAGCGAACATCGTTCCCAAATAATATGATCCGAGGATTGCAAAACAAATTACAATAACAGGAAGGAATGTCGACTCCAAACTTACTGCAAAACCTGTGATGATGTTTGTTGCAGCTCCAGTTTTTGAGGCGGTGGCTATTTCTCTCACAGGTCTGTATTTTTTTCCTGTGTAGTATTCAGTTATAAGCAAAAATATCAGGCTGGAAACTATTCCGATGATTGATGCGAAATACAAATAGATGTCTTTGATTGTGTAGTTAATCAAAAAGTAAAATGCAACAATCGTGAAAATCGTAGTTGCAATTACGCCATTCCTTAATGCTTTCATCGGATCTTCGCCTTGCTTACCGCGAACGAAAAAGAATCCAAACAAAGTTCCGACAATTCCTACAGCTCTAGCAAGTAAGGGAAAAATCAAAAAGAAAATATTGGTGGTAAATGCATAAAGTCCAAGACCTAGAACCATTGCTCCTATATTTTCCCCTGCTGTAGATTCAAATAGGTCAGCACCACGACCGGCACAGTCGCCTACATTGTCTCCTACATTGTCTGCAATCACAGCCGGGTTTCTTGGATCGTCTTCAGGAATTCCACTTTCAACTTTACCTACTAAATCAGCACCTACATCTGCAGCTTTGGTATAAATTCCACCACCTAGTTGTGCGAACAATGCAGCTAGAGAGGCGCCGAAACCAAAACCAAGAATGAGATTTGGATCATTATAAACCACGTAGAGAGTTGAAACCCCGAGAAGACTCAAGGCAACATTGAAAAGACCCATAACAAGACCGCCATAAAAGCTAATTCTTACCGGCTTCACAGTTCCGGTTTGTGCAGCAAAAGTTACACGAACGTTGGCTCGAGTTGCAACATCCATCGAAACAAAACCTGCAAGCAAAGAAGAAACCGCACCTAAAAGGAATGCAGAAGCTGTGACAGGATTTCCGCTATGCCCGTAGTAGTCAAAAGCAAAATAAAGAATTGCAGTAAGTACGAGAGAGATTATGGAAATTGTTTTGTATTGTCGCTTCAGATATGCTTTGGAACCTGCTCTTATAGCCTCATAAATCTCCTTCATTTTTGGTGTGCCCATAGGCTGTTTAACAATATAGACCGAAAGTGCGCCAGCGAATGCTAACGCCAGAAAGCCAGCAGCAAATACAAACTCCAAAACCATTATTATCTTACCCAAATCAACTCATGGAAAGTTGTTTTTTACTTCTTAAGTAAATTATTGTTACTCCTTTTTTCTTTAGTTTTCTTTTCAACTCCGCATCATTTGTTGCTACAATAGTGTCCTCGTCTGCTGAATTGAAAATTGCTTTATCAGTATTTGTCTCAAAAGAATTTAAAACTTTAATCTGGTGTAGATCTATGAATTTTAACGCCACTTTTGCATATTTGCTGTCTCTATTTTTGGAATTGGCAATTTTATTTAGTTCTCTTATCACTGAATTCAAGGTATACAAGGTCGGCTTCTCTGGGCCAATCAAGTCTATGTCTGCCAGACTAATTTTGAATCTGATAAGATCAATGAAAAAGTTTGTATCTATTATGAGTTTCATATAAAAAGCTTATCGAATAAATATTTAAATAGTGCGGAAATAAAATCTTTATAAGGTGAAATGAGAACATGAAAGGAGTATCAACTGTAATTGCAACCTTACTGATGCTGATTATTACAATCGCATTGGCAGGTTTGGCGTATAGTTACATATCTGGTGTCATTGGTGGAAAAACCAATGTCGTACTTAGTGTTTCTGAACAGACGGCTTGTAGTACAGCAGGAATTATAACGGTTTATCTCAAAAATGATGGTACTTCTCCAATAGGAGAAGATAAGATATCAATAAGCGGTCAAACACCAAGTGGAACTGCAATTCCTAGTGCATTGTGTATTGGTACTGGTGTTGCTGCTAGTAATATAATAAATGCTGGGAATGTTTCAGCACAATGTGTAGGCACATTAGCAGGTGGTTCAGGGATTAATCAGATAGTAGTTACCGGTGGTGGAAGTACAGCCAGAGGAAGCGTAGTCTGTCCTTAAACTACATTACCATAACCAATTAAACGCCAACGAGAAGAAATCTGCCTAGAAAGTACTACTTTTTCTTTTTCTTCTATCTAACATGCTATTATTAGTAAAAATAGAGAGAATAAAATTTTTTGTAAATTATCTGGACGTCAAAACTAGTACATTTATGTAAATTTTTAATAGTTTTCGGAAAACACTTATAAATAATATTTAAATAGAACAAAAAACCAATTCATATGTAAAGGTGAAATGAGAACATGAAAGGAGTATCAACTGTAATTGCAACCTTACTGATGCTGATTATTACAATCGCATTGGCAGGTTTGGCGTATAGTTACATATCTGG
>Ga0213870_1000116_pt1 | contig 40092 bp, 40 predicted proteins | sample WICALVC2017_Meta_FD_160119 | JGI IMG/M metagenome (GOLD analysis project Ga0213870, IMG submission 160119) | Freshwater microbial communities from subterranean cave lake in Wind Cave National Park, South Dakota, United States - WICALVC2017 | ecosystem: Environmental > Aquatic > Deep subsurface >...
ACCAATAATTATGCCAGCTCTGTAAAAAACAGGGCTGGCGAGTTTTGAAAACAAAGATAATACTTTTATGAAAAGAGGACATTTCTATTTTGCAGAAAAGCGGACATTTCTATATGGTCTTGACAGCTTAGACGTCGGGGTATTAGACGTCGGGTCTATGTCAAAATCGGCGAAGTGTACATTTGAACGATTTAGGGACGGTCCTCAGAGTCATTGCTGTAGCAGTCCAAAATAAGCATAGTTTATTAAGTTCTGTTTTTTATTTTTTCGTTAGTATTCAGTTCTTCCCAACGGATTTGTCATTCTGAGGCTGAAAGCCGAAGAATCTCAAGATTATTAGATCCTTCGCTACGCTCAGGATGACAGCCTACTGGTAACAACTGAATACTTACATTTTTTCTAATTGACAGGATAAATTGTTGATGATATGTTAAAAGAGTATTATGGAATTTGTCCAGATTGCTTTGCTTCTTGTAATTGTTATTTTGACTATTCTCTTTGTGGTTTTGGGTATTCAGGTATTTTTTATTCTTCGCGAGTTTAGGAAAACCGTAGATAAGGCAAACAAAGTTTTAGACGATACAGGCATTATCACAGAGAGCCTGTCGACTCCTATTTCTACGTTGTCTTCTTTGGTTATGAGCATTAAGACTGGTATTTCTTTTGCAAATTGGCTTAAAAAAACTTATGCCTTATTATCGCAACAAATATTACATAAAGAAACTAAAGACTCATCAGAAGAGAAAGCAAAAGAGCTAAACGCAGAGACGCAAGCAAGCGCACCATTTTCAGAAGAAAGAAAGTCCCGCGAAGCCGGATCTGGCTCCGCCAAACCAATGATCAGAAGATTTTTTAGAGGGATAGGAAAAAAGATAAAGCTTTAATTAACCGCGTATCTGTTTATATTTGCCTGGTGCTCTGCAAAAGTTTTGGCGTAGTGATTACGTCCAGTTTTATCGGAAACATAATATAGATATTCTGTATTTTCTGGCTCAATGGCTGCCCGTAAAGATTCTATTCCAGGATTGGCGATTGGTTTTGGTGGAAGCCCTTGATTTATATAAGTATTATAAGGAGAACCGATTTTTAGATCATCTAAGCTTAAATTTTTTTTCCACCAGGTTTTCTGGTCTTGATTATATCCTAATGCATATTGTACTGTTGCATCGATATCAAGCTTCATGTTAATATTTAATCTATTAAGTATAACGCTAGCAACAAGAGGACGATCTTGCAGGAATTTTGCTTCCCGCTCAATAAGAGACGCTACAATAACGCTATCGTTTTTAGAAAAGGGGCTGTTTTCGTTTATTTCTATGCTTGTATATTTTTTATCAAAGTTGTCTAACATTAGAGTAACAACAAGCTCAATATCCGCATCTTTTGGAATTAAATATGTGTCTGGGAAAAGATATCCTTCTTTTTGTACAAGAACATCTTTCCAGAATGGTTTATGGGTTGGGATCTTGTTTTTCAGAATTTCTGCAATTTCCTCTGCCCTTACCCCTTCTGTAATTGTAACCCAAATATCAAGTCTGCCGTGAGTGAGGGTTTGGGCGATTTCTTCGGCAGTCATCGAAGGGTTTAGCCTAAAGTCTCCTGCCTCAATTTTTTTATCCAGTCCTAATTTTTTAATCAGCAGAAAAAAAGCAATAGGATTTCTAACAAGCCCTTTGGACCTAAGATTATAAGCAATCTCTCTCACTCCGTCTCCTTGGTTGACAACAAAAATGGTTGGCGTATTATTTTTGGGATTAACCGCCAATAACATGTTATTCCACCATATAGCTAAGATAAACATGGCAATAAGTATAAGAATGAAAAATATTACAAACTTCTTCACAGAATTGTAGCTATTGGAAATTTAAGTATTGATTTTCTTCCTTTTTCAAGATTATGGGCGCTTTCGCTGTAGAGCGTTGCGACTATGTTTCCTTTTTCAACAGCTTCACCAATTTTTTTATCCAAAAATATTCCTGATCCTTTTTGTTTTGGCGCGCCCAAGATCTTTGCAATTATGGTCATATTTTTATTGTTTAAACTTTTGATGCTGCCAGTTTTTAACGATTTTAGTTTAAAAAAGTATTGGCCTGGTTTTAGATTTTCGCTGTCTATGTTTGGATTACCGCCTTGCTCTTTGATTATTTCCTGCATTTTTGCAAAAGCTATGCCTTTTTGTAGCATCTTTGTTGCCCAACCAAAGGAGTTTCCATAATTTTTTTTCACGAAATCCTGAAGTTGCCTTGGAGAATCCTTAAGGCAGATATCCAAAAGATTTCCTGCTAGATTTATGCTTCTTATCTCAAGGTCGGCTGGGCGATTAGATTTTTGCTGAAGGACTCTTATCGCCTCTCTAGCTTCTAATATTGGCCCTATTCCTCTCCCTCCCGGCTCGTTAGTTCTGTGAACAAGCACGCGAATTTTGATATTAAATTTTTTTGCCAAGTATTCAAACTTTTCTTTAAGAACTTTGGCATCGTTGAGCCCGTGAACCTTGACTGTCGCGCCATACGGCAAATCTATAACTACATGATTTGAACCAAAGGCAACCTTTTTAGCCATAATAGAAACTAAAATCTTATCATAACTTTCCAGCAAAAGCGGTCTTTCAACTTTTATAATTATGTCATCAGCAGGGGCAATCCCAAAACTGCCTCCCCAAACAATGCATCCATTTGTTTTTTTAACAACGTTTAAAATTTTTTCTTTTGAGAGGTTAACTGGTGCTAAAACCTCCATGGCATCAGCTGTGCTGCCTGGAGTGGTTATTGCTCTGGATGAACTCTTGGGAATCACAAAACCAGCTGCTGCTACAATCGGTACAACAACAAGTGTGGTTCTGGTTCCAGGAACTCCACCGATAGAGTGTTTGTCTGCGACAATTCCCTCAAAATGAATTTGCCTGCCTGTTTCAACCATTGCTTTAGTAAGGTAATACAGCTCTTGGTTTGTAAAACCCTTTGAATAGGCAGAAGCTGCAAAATAGGTAGTTAGAATATCACTGAGGCGTTTCCTGGCTATTTGATCCATTATTGAGTAAATTTCTTTGTAGGTTAAGGTTTTACCGACAAGCTTTTTTCTAATAGCATTAATGGCATCTAACGTTTCTTCTTGGAAATAAACTTTTTGTTTTTTCATAAGATCTACTTATCGCTTATTTGCTTGTAGCCTCGAGAGACTATCCCTTTTATTACGGACAGGAGAAAGTAGAAAGAAGTATTTATAATACGATAAACGGAAGGCCAAATCAATATTAAAATTTTTTTAAAACTATAATTTTGCATAACTGCCTGTTTTTTCAAGTCTTGCTTTGACGATAAGTCTTTTCCAAGTAGTTCCAGGAGGCGTACAGGTAACTAAAGTTAGGTACGAGTTATCGTAACCTTGAGAAAAGAGAGATGTATCAGATGGATTAACAATACTAATATTATATACCTTGTAAGAATAAGTTTTCTTTTTTAAAGACACATATATTTTGTCTCCAATTTGAAGTTTGAAGATGTTTGCAAAGATTGTTTTGTAGTCGTTTGGGTTATAGAGTTGAGGTAGGGTCGAGTGTCCAAAAATCACCGCATTACCAAGATCTGCCGGGATGCTTGTTCCTGGATAATTGACCAGGTGTTTTCCTAAATCAGTATCTGTGACTGAAACTGATGCGTTCTTAAGATGTATTTTTGGGATTGAAAGAGTATATAAAGACACCTTGGGTTTTCCTAAAGGCTGCGACGGCTTAAATGTGGGAAACCAATTATTTGCGTTTGAGTAATCAACTAGCTTTGCTGCGTTTTTAGCTTGCGAAATCAAGCTATTTATTGTTTCCGGATTTACCATATTGTCTATAGGAATAGAGGTAGTAATATTTTGAGACGCAAATAGTGGCGCAAAATAAATTTGCCAGAGGATTAAAGGAGAGAAGATATACAAAATTGTCGCATTCCCAAGAAAAAATATTCCCAAACTCAATATACTAAGCCATTTTTTGAAGGGTTTATCTACCGTTTTTGTGTAATAATATTTACTCATCTGCATTGACTATGATTTTTATGTTTTTAGAAATTCTTGGAAGTATTTTTGGAATAAACGGAATGTCTAAAGAAGAAGAAATACTAACATTTGATGCCTGAGGTAGAGCCATAAGCCTCTTTTGGACATCTTTATAAGACATGCCAATAATTGCATCTATCAATTTTTTTTCATCTATTTTAGGCTTAAGAACAGCTTCGAGACTTAAGTGCGCATCAACTTCTTTTTCGTTTTTTTGCTTTACATCTTTAACGTCTATTTTAATATTGTTTTCATCCAAAATTTGATCCATCGCAACATTTTTCTTAAGAAGTGATGCACTTTGGGACATAAGATTCTTTTTATTGTATGAAAGCGCCTTGTAAACTACAGTTCCCTTTAGGGTAACTTTCTCTCCTTGATCGTCAACATTTTTATCAAAATCTTTCTTGCTCACCGATGCGCTGGGCGCCATAGGTATCAAGGCTTCGTCTGATGAAATTTGTTTGGCAAGCTCTTCTTTTGCTTTTCGTTGTAATTTATTTGGCAGTTCTTCTAATAATTTGTCAATGTCATTTTTGGAAACAACAGAAATCTCTTTTTTGGTACCGCCAGAGAAGAGATCGTCGTTTTTAGCTGCAATCGACGGATTATCGCCAATTGAAAATTTTGTATTGGAAGGAAGATTAAATTCGGTTCCGATTTTGCTTGCGAGAACATCAACTTTTGCCTTGCCAGGAGTTGTACCAGAAAATACATCACCAGACGCAGAGGCGACAGTTACACTGTCATCTAAGATGAAATTTAATTCGTTTGCCGAGGTTATCATGGTGTCTTTTGGAAATATTTTTGAAGCGTTGGTGTTATTGAATATTGTGACTGTCCCTTTTGCTTTAGTTCCTATCTCTTTTTTGCCAGTTGTGGAAGCTGTAACCTCTCCTTCCAAAGATACAGATATAGGTTTTGCATCAACAATGCCTTTAGTTTCGTCTACAGGCAACGCTACAGAAAAGGTAATGCTATTATCTTGCTTTATAATCTTAGGCGTTATATCCAAAAGGACTGTCACTTTAATTCCAAATAGATAGAAAAGAATAGCTCCAACAGCAAGAATTAGGATTATTGCAGGAATAAAAATAGTGCCTTTATTAAAACTAATGGTTGGTATTGGAAACGAGGGTAGATGGGGTTGCGGTTGAGGGGGCAGTTTGGAATCTACCTCGGGTAACCCTTTTGGGGCTTGCGCAACATTTGTGTCTTTGACAAATCCAAAATTTTCCATAGAGAGATTTTCAAATTTTGGGGGCAGTTTTTCTTCTGGCTCTTTAGCTTTTTTTTCACCATCTTCTAAGACTTCAAATCCCATTTGGGTTACCACACCAAATAATACTGCTCTTGCTGGGAAACCAGAGTTTAGATTTGTTATTTGGGGTAAATGGAGAAAGGGTAAGCTTTTGTCCCATTGATGACTAACGAATTCATAACTTAGATCTTTTTGTCCATCAAAGATTATAATGCGCGACGGTAGGGACTCTTGGGTTGTAAACTGTTTTAGCAAGTTATCAACAGTATCAGAAATTTTGTCTTCGGTGGTTGCGCTTCTTGTTTCCATAATCTTGCCACTTCTCACTAAGGAAACTGTTACAGATGTTTTTCCAGCATCAACAAAGATAGCTGAGAGCGGTGCGCCTTCCTCTTTTTGAAGAAGGTAGGATACAGCTTGGGGAATTATTAAGAAACCTATAGGGGTAAGGCCTAATTCGTCACACACCTTTTTAAGCTTTAAAAGGTGCTCTTTCTTTATCTTGTCGTTCTCTATCCAATCTTCTTTAACACCAAAGATTGTTTTTTGAGGCTCAGAACCTTCAGGCAGAGAACTTTGTGCTTTGGATATTGTCCTATCTAAAACATCAAGGAGTTCTTCCAAAGATGTAGAGTCAATAGAATTTTTTAGATATTCTTCATGTTTTCCGACAACTTGAGCTTTTGCCTTTTCCTCTTCAAAAATTACAGCATTTACTTTTTCATCTCGCAAAACAAGTACCAAGAAAAGCTCAGGCTTTTTCTTGTTAAGTTTTAGAAAAAAGGGCAGTTTCATATTACATTAACCAACGATGCTGTATAAGCGTCTTTGTCCTTTTCCGATATTCTCTTGTTTTATTATTTTAAACCTTTTAAGTTTCGATGTAAAATCCACATGCGGTCCACCGCAGAATTCGACCGAGTAGTATTCACTACGAGGTCGTCCTGAGCGAACGGAGTGAGTCGAAGGACTTCCTATAAAATATATCTTAACGTCCTCCTGATATTTTTCGTCGAACAATCCAATTGCCCCAATCTTTTTGGCTTTTGCCAGTGGTATGATCTCGAAATGTACAGGTAAATTTTCTTTTATTTTGTTATTTACAATATCTTGAACTTTTTTTATTTCCTCATCTGTTAGTTTCTTATCGTAGTTAAAATCAAACCGTATGCGTTCTGTTGTTATATTAGAACCTGTTTGATGAACGTGATCACCTAGCACGTCTCTAATTGCCTGATGCATAAGATGGGTGGTCGTATGGCCCATTATTGTTTTTTCGCTGTGATCAGCTAGTCCTCCGGCAAACTTCCTTACTGCTCCTCTTCGGGATATAGACTGATGTTCCTCCATTTTTTGCGTAAACTTCTGTTCGTCAAAAACATAGCCTAAGCTTCTTATTTGAGTAGGCGAGAGACCATGAGATGAATATAAGAAAAAGGCATCATCAGCAGATATTTCAACTTTTCCTTTTAATTCATCGCCAACTTTCTGATATTTTTTAAATATATAGTTTTTAACTTTTTGAATAGTTGTTTCGTATGCTTCTTTTTCTTCAAGGATAGTATTTTCAATCTTCTCGTAAGTGTTTGGTAAATCAGGATCTGTTTCTTTATAGCTCTCAACAATAGATTCAATAATAGGAACTATGTCGTTGTCTCCTAGTGTCATTCTGGCTTGTCCAGAATCTCTCTGAACGATGGAGACTCTGGAGTCTCCTTCGACAGGCTCAGGATCCCCAGAATGACGATGGGCGAGTAGTGTATAAAAGTTGTCAAACGCTCTTCTAAGTAATCTTCGTAAGATATATCCTTGTTCTTTGTTCGACGGAGAAACCCCAGCATTTATTATAAATATAGATGCAACTAGGTGGTCAACGATAATTCGAATATTATGCGACCATTGTTTATAGTTTTTATTAGTTAACAGTTCGATAGTTCGAACTATCGAACTAAAGAGACTGGTTTGGAAAACATCGTTTTGATTTTCTACAGCTGCCAAAAGCCTTTCCAGTCCTCCTCCAAAATCCACATTCTTTTGAGGTAATTTTATAAATGCAGCAGTCTTTTTGCCTTGTCCTTCCGAAGCTTTAGCGGAGGAGGATTTTTGGTATTCCATAAAAACGCTGTTGCCAATCTCTAGGAATCTGCCGCATTGGCAGTTGGAATGGCATTTGTCTCCGAATTTTTTATCGTGGGGCGTTTCAAAGTCATAGAAAACTTCGCTGTCTGGTCCTCCTGGTTCACCCGCTGGCATATTCGATGGTACGCCAGATCTAGACCACCAGTTTTTGTCAACACCGTAATACGAAATTCTGTCTTTTGGATCAAGTCCAACGCTTTCAAAAATCTTTTTCCAAATATTTGCTGATTCAGCATCTTTTGGCACATCTTTATTGCCTTCAAAAACTGTTACGTATAATTTTTTTGGAAAAAGTCCTAACTCTTTCGTTAGAAATTCAAAAAACCATGGGAGTTGTTCCTTTTTAAAATAGTCCCCCAAAGACCAATTGCCAAGCATTCTAAAAAAGGTGATGTGTCTATTGTCGCCAACCTCATCTATATCTTGGGCACGAAAACAATTTTGTACATTAACAAGTCTTTTTCCAGCAGGATGAGGTTCACCCAAAAGATACGGAACCAAAGGTTGCATGCCGGAGCTTGTAAAAAGGGTAGTCGGATCATTTTCTGGAACAAGTGATGCATTCGCAATCCTCCTGTGTCCCCGTTTTTCAAAAAAGGAAATATACTTTGCAATAATTTCGCTTGCTGTCATAACGCATCTATTATATCAGGAATGGAATACATCCACAAAAAGACGTACAATGTTTCAGTAAATCTGTGCGAAGCGAAGTGTTGGGTGCAATACCAGACTATGAAGGTGAAAACGCTACTGATAATCACGTAGAAAATGCATTAAAAACTCTAACACCAAGAGAGACAGAGGTGCTTAATTTGGTAGCGCAGGAATTCAAATAAAACAATTTACGCATTTCTCGTCATTCTGGCCCGCTTCGCCCGCCTAGACTCGGCGAGGCTGGCCAACCCTCTGCTTCGCCGCGAGGCGAGAGCTTCAGCGAGGCGAGCTTGTCCAGAATCCCTCTGAACGATGGAGATTCTGCAGTCTCCTTCGACAGGCTCAGGATCCCCAGAATGACAGTGCGTAAGGTGAGTTACTTAAATCTGTCGAAGCATTTAAACTAATTCATCCCAAAGTATGCTACTACGTAGTGATAGACTTTGGACAAAAAGTTTGCGTAATCAAAATATAATCTTAGTATGTTAAAATACTCGTGTGATTATTACGAAAAGCAAACCGTATACAAAAGAAGAGATAGATAAGTTAAGAGAAGTTTTTGATGTTTATATAAAGACAGTTATCGATATAAAAAAGAAGACATGTTGCGCTGGAATGGATAGGCATTTTGAAGGAGAAAAAATTCTTTTAGAACAAGGCTCATCCCAATCTGATATCTGGGGAGGAGGAATAGATTTGGAGACAAAAATAATTGATTTTAATTCGTTTATTAATATTAGACCAACTCAAAAGAATCCAAGCAATGAAATTCTTGATCCAGAAATTAGAAAACAGTATAAAGATTTAACAAAGTATTTCTTTAAAGAAGTTTTATGAAAAATAAGATAATTTTGGAGTCTTTAGCAATGGATTTAAAAAGAGTTGCGCTTGGTTTACATCAAGGCTCATTATCTATGGCAGAGCGTTTTATAGAAGAAGCAATAAAGAGAAAAAGTGAGTTAGATATTAAAAGCCTTAAGCCTTATATACAAAAACTAATTAGTAGAATGGACGAATCATTAAAAAGCAATGATACTCAAAAGAAAGCAGAGGATGCGTTAATGTACAGCGCTCTCTTTCAAAACGCTGCTCTAAAGAATATGTAGAGCAAATAAAAAAATATTTTTAAAGTTGACACACTCTAATGATACGTATCATTAGAGTGATTAATGATTTGTATATACTTGAAATAACGACAACTAAAAAAGATGAGGTTATTGACATAACGGATAAGGTTAATGAGGTTGTTGCAAAAAGCAACAGGAAAAGCGGAGTTTGTGTTATAAACCTTCTTCACACAACATGCGCTATTACAACTGCGGATTTGGATCCCGGAACCGATGAAGACTTACTTGAAACCTTAAGAAAAATGCTGCCCAATATTTCCTATCGCCATCCACACGACCCAAGTCATACGGGAGATCATATCCTTTCTTCTGTCGTAGGAACATCAATTTCTCTAATCTTTGAAAATAGAAGTTTAGTATTGGGGACTTGGCAAAGAGTAGTCTTGGTCGAACTCAACGGCCCCAAACCTCGAAGAATTGCTTATGCTATAATATGAATCTATGAAAAGAGTGCATTTGTTGCTAACGGCCTTATCTATTACTATTCTTCTTTTGTCTTTTAATCGTTTAACTTCTTTTACTCTTTCTTACCTTCAGCCGTACGATTTCTTGCGCTGGCTTGATTTTAATGCGATGATTCCGATTCCACTTTTGAGTATCATCCTTTATTATCTTCTTTTGAGAGAAGTCACATATGAGTCCAAATTTAAAAAAACCAAATTATATAGTTTTCTATTCTTGCTTTTTATAACTGGCGTCTATTTGTTTGGAGCAAGTAGTGGTGATCATGAAGTCACCAATTATCTCAACACGAGGTTTTGTGAGAGGGGAACGATAGATTCACCACTGTGTAATATAATTTCCTATAACGACGATGAATTTAGCCACATTGTTTACTATCTTGGCTTTGTCTTTATGAATGTAGTTTTACTTTTAATGGAATATAATACGCCCCGCAAAAAAGGAATGCTTAAAAAGGATTATATTTTTGTTACCGCAAATGCTATTTTTATCGGGCTTGGGATTTTCGCAAACCTTGCTTTTGAGGAAATAGGAATTGATCTTTACGTCTTTGGGTTTTTAATGGCACTTTCTTTGTATCTTTTATATGCTAAAAAAATAGTATCCAAATTTCCCCTTACTTACTATTTTGCTGTTTCTTATACCGTAGGAGTGCTTGGGACAGGGATGTATAAATTGATAGGTAGTTTAAGCTGATATTCTTCAGGCGCTTAAATACTATGGGTCTTGACTTTTTGTAAAGAGTATGATATAAGTTATTTACTATGGGTAATGAATTCGAACGTTCAACATATATGCAGGAAAGTCATAGACAAGACCTTGCTAGACGAGCAAAACAAGAAGTGGGAGATATTATAGGGGCTCTTCCGATGATCGATAGGAGAGTTGATAAAAAGACACCTAAGGAAAAAAGAGCCAGTGATAATTTAAGTTACTTAAATAATACATTAGGGCAAGCGGAGAGTTTGCAAGAGTATCTTAGGCAGACAGACAGATCGATTCGATTGGCTACAACTATAAATGTAGACGACCCAAGTCTTGTCGTTCTTATTCCAGGTGCTCTTATTGATGATCACACTCTGCCATTTGTCAGTCATGTTGACTATGATAGAAAGGGAGTGGTTATATCCCCTTTTATTGGTGTTGGTTATAGAAAAAGAGAAAAGCTTACCCATGGTGATCTAAATATGTATTTCGGGACTGACGATGCTAGAGTAGCTGGAATGCTAGGTTTGAATAAATTTGCAAATATGAGTAAGGAGTCTTTACTTAAAAGGATACAAAAAGGGATTAAATAGTTTTCCTCGAGAGCTTTAAAATTTTAACCCCTTTTATTTACTATACTTTTTTACCAACAGCCCTCCTATTATTACTAGGGCAGCAAGGACGAGCATAAATAAAGCAACGGGTTCCATATTCGAACGCCTCCTATTAACGATCTACAACGTAACTTATTATATAACAAGCAGCCATAAGAATAAAGCCTGAAGCAAAAATAACAATTGAAAATTCTTTGCCAGACACAAACTGCCCAAAAACTAAGGCAGCAGCGACAAGATTTCCAAGATCCATTAACTTCTCGGAAAGTCTCGAACGGAACTCAGACTTAACAATCTTTATCCGTTTTGCCACATTTTAACCATATCATATGTGTTAATTGGATGCAATATGATTTCTAAGAGGACAGGCTGTGTGTTTACAGAAAGCTTTGCAATACTTTCGTCCATAAGCGATCATGAGGTTTGTAAAGTATCTATTCCACCTCTAAGGTGGACTTTCACTAACCATATTGACATTTCAATTAATTACTTGATAATATATTTTATATATGGCTGGAGAACCAGGAGCTGAACGTCAACAACCTATTAATCCAATAAATCCGCCGGAACAAACTTCCAGTGAGATCGATACTCCTAAAAAGAACGAGGTAAGCATTGCTACAATAATTAAGCACATGAATAAAATGCAATTAGAACATGGGCTAGGAAGTCGTAATCCGGGATGGGGAGGTAAAGAAGTAATAGAATCAATAAAGAAAACTACTGATTTTGAGGAGCCTATTATTAGGGGTCCCGTAGAGGTTGCGGAAGGAGAGGAGCTTATACTGGCATTAAACTATCAACAGATGAGAGCAGCTGGAGAACTTTTAGGTTTTTATGATTGGCAAACCATGGGTAAAGATTATTTTGTTGAAGTTGAAGGTACCGGAAAAGACCCTAAAAAAGTAGAAGCAAAACTTAAATATGTTTCCGTAAAACCTCAGACCGACAATCATTTTGTTGTATCTGAAGGATTAGTTAAAGAATTAGGAATGGGAGAACAAAAGAGAGATATTAGAATATTAAGCGCCTACCAAAAAGTCAAAAATGTTAATTTGGACCATTTATAATTCTCTGAACACCAAGCAACTACCACTAAATAATTGCATTCTTCCCATTACTTGAAACTGTGAGTAATTGCTCTGTTTGTTGCAATGTATACTCGGGATACTCTATAATTTTTAACCAGTTGGCAGTAAGGTATTCATCCCATCCTGCCCGGGTGTTAGCTTATATCTGAACATGGGGATTCCTGGGTGGCGTGTCTATTCCACCTCTAAGGTGGACTAAATATAAACTTTTAGAGGGCATGAAACGTGTTTACAATGTGCAGGACAGAATTTGCGACCGTACGAGATCATACGGTTTGTGAAGTCAAACCATTCGCTTTTGGGTAATAGTTTCATTAGGTCTTGTTCGATTTTGTTTGGATCTTTATTATTTGTTAATCCAAACAAACGAGAAAGCCTGGCTACATGAGTATCAACTGCAATTCCAACTACTACTCCATATAATCTTCCTAAAATAATATTTGCTGTTTTTCTACCGATACCAGGAAGTTGCGTTAACTCTCCCATTGTGTTAGGAATTTTACCGTCATATTTCTCATCAATTATCTTTGCGGTTTGTTTTATAAATTTTGCTTTTTGTCGAAAAAGACCTAATTGTCCAAGATCCTTTTCTAGCTCTTTTATGCCAGCGTTTTTATATTCTTCTATTGTTTTATATTTTTTAAATAATGTTTTGGTGACCTCGTTTACTTTCTTATCCGTATTTCTTGCAGAAAGAATCACAGCGACCAATAACTGCCACGGATCATTGTAAGTAAGTGTTGGCTTTGTTTGAGGAAATAATTTTTTTAAAACGCTTAAAATCTTTAATGCTTTTTCTTTCTTGTCTTCCATTCTGTTTTACAATTTATTTTCGTAAAGTTTTTTTAGATTTTCATCAAAGGTTAAGAATTTATCTACTTTAAAATCTTGGATTTGAGTAATAATTACACAGTCAATTAGATCAAGATTGGTAGTTCTAAATGTTTCTAAAACAATTCTGTACAATTTCTTATCTTGCATGAGCACGTTTTTGATAAGCAAAATTTCTTCTAAAAATTCAATTATTTCATCTTTGGACTGCTTGTAATAAAACCGCAAGACCCATTCAGTTTCCACTATAACTATACTTGGAATATAAATCTGTAATCTTTCATTTAAGCAATCCTCAAATAAAGACTGTGTTTTCTTTGATTGTTTGTCTCGTTTTAGCCTAAGCGATATGAGAACATTTGTATCTACTCCAATAATCTTCACTTTAGTCTTAGTTTCTTAATTATTCTTTTTGTCTCCATTTTTTGCGCTTTTGCTCTTATTTCATTTAACGGGCGACCATCATCTAGATGTTTTAGGTCGCCAAAGAATTTTTGTATATTGGAATCCTTCCTAATTCTACCTACAAATCCATCATTTGTTGGGTAGAGATCTATTTTAACCCCTGTTTTGATTCCTGTTTTTTCTCGTACAAGCTTGGGTACTGTAATTTGATTTTTTGCTGTAACAGTAGTTGTAAGATTCATAAGCAAAACTCCTTACTTATTGTATAAACTCCTTACAAATATGTCAATACCCCCGATCTGCTGACATTACCCCAGTTTTACCTCAAATTACTACAAACTCACGTAGTCATTCTGGCTTGACGGGTTACCGTCTGGTACCCGTCTTGTCCAGAATCTCTTTAGTTACTGCGGTAAGCGATCCTGGATGACGAAAGCAAATGCCTTTCTTCCAACTTGTGCTACTATTTCTAAATGTATATAATGAATTAGTTATGGCAAGAAGGCATCATTATAGGAGAAGAAAATTTAAGCTAAAGCTCAAGAAACAGACAGTCTATTCGATCTTCTCATTTGGCCTTATTTTGGCAGGCTTAATGCTTTTACTATCTTTTTTCACGAAAGGACAACCCACGTTTATCACTATCAATAATGGCTTAAAAACGCATTTTGGGCCTTTGGCGATTTTATCTCCCTTTGTTTTAATTCTTTTTGGTTTTCTGTTTCTTGGCCTTAAACTATTTTTTTCTCGTCTTAATGTCTCAATTGGCTTCTTGCTTTTTTTTCTTTCTTTAGATGCGCTTACAAAAGGCGGCACAGTCGGAGTATATCTTTTTAGTATATTATCAGATATCCTAACAGATCTTGGATCCTCTTTGGTATATATCGGCGGAATAATTATTGGGCTTATTGTCTTTTTTGATACATCAATAGATGAAATTATAGAATTTATTGTTTTTACGGTAAAAAATATCTACAGACTTTTTCCTTCCAAGCTCTTCTTTTTCTTCAAAATTCAAAAATCGCCCAATTTTAAAGGCATGCCAATGACAATAAAAGGAGGTAATAAAGAATTTCCAAGCGTACAAAATCGAGAGTCTTTAAAAGTTCAAGCGGTTAAAAAACAACCGCTTCTATCGGATAAACTGGTCAGCAACCCTTTAGCAACAAGTGGAATTTGGGAATACCCGCCGTTAACGCTTTTGTCAGATGCATCAACACACAAGGCGGATCGAGGGGATATAAAAAGAGTAGCCTCTGTTATTGAGAAAACCTTGCAAAGTTTTGGTATTGGCGCAAAAGTTGTTGAAGTAAACCTTGGTCCTGCAGTTACCCAATACGCTTTAGAGATTGCACTTGGAACAAAGGTTTCAAAAATTACCTCACTTTCTAATGATTTGGCGCTTGCCACAGAAGCGCCAACAGGACAGATAAGAATTGAAGCTCCAATTCCAGGAAGAAGCTTGGTTGGCATAGAGATACCCAACAGAAGTCTTGAGGTTGTAACGCTTAAAACTATGTTATCCTCAAATATTATGCACAAAAACAAATCCAAGCTTACTGTTTCTTTGGGGCTTGATGTAAGCGGAAATCCTGTAGTTGCAGATATAGCAAAAATGCCCCATGTTTTAATCGCCGGAACAACAGGATCTGGAAAATCTGTTCTTATAAATTCTTTTATCTCCTCCCTTCTTTTCAGAGCATCACCAGCAGAGGTAAAACTCATCCTTATAGATCCCAAAAGAGTAGAGCTAATAGGCTATAATGGCATACCCCATCTTATGACTCCGGTAATTGTTGAAGTTGAAAAAATCTTGGCTTCTCTTAAATGGGCAATGGATGAGATGGATAGACGCTATAAGACTTTTGCAGAAAGAAGGGTTAGAAACGTTGATTCATTCAACGAGCTTGCTGGTTTTCAGTCCCTTCCTTATATTGTTATCTTAGTCGATGAACTTGCAGATTTAATGGCATTTGCACCGGTTGAGGTAGAGGATGCAATAGCCCGTCTTGCTCAAATGGCAAGGGCAACCGGAATTCATCTTGTTGTTTCTACCCAAAGGCCATCGGTTGATGTAATTACAGGACTTATTAAAGCAAACATCCCATGTAGAATTGCTTTTAATGTTTCTTCGATGGTTGACTCAAGGGTCATTATTGATATGCCGGGCGCTGAGAAATTGTTGGGTCGTGGAGATATGCTTTATATCCCTCCTGATCAAGCAAAGCCAACTCGAATTCAGGGAGCATTTGTTTCGGAAAGAGAAGTAAGAAAACTTGTAGAGTACCTTAAAACAAAAAGCCCAGTTGTTGAGTATTCAGAAGAGATAACCTCAAGGCCTCTTGTTGTTAAAAAAGGAATTGGACCGGCAGCAATAGATGGGAGGGATACTCTTTTTGAGGATGCTATAAGAATTGTTTGTCAATACGATAGGGCTTCTGCCTCTCTTCTTCAAAGAAGGCTATCTATTGGCTATTCAAGGGCTGCCAGAATTTTGGACCAGCTTGAAGAAGAAGGGGTTGTTGGACCAGGAGAAGGCTCAAAACCAAGAGATGTACTTGCAAAGAATGCGGATGAGATGATTAATAATTTAAATCAAGGATAACAGTAAAAATTCGAAATTCGAAGCACGAAATTCGAAACAATTTTTAAAATTCGAATTTTCAAATGTTCAAAACGTTTTGTGTTTTGATCATTTGAATTTGTTTCGGATTTCGAATTTTGATATTCGAATTTTATGATAAGAGCTGGACAAAAACTAAAAGAACAAAGAATAGCAAAAGGATTAAGCATTGAGGAAGCTTCAAAGGAAACAAAGATTAAAGCTTCTTATCTTTTGGCAATAGAAAAGGGAGAATACAAAAGATTACCAGCCAGTACTTATACACAAGGATTTGTGAGGAATTACGCAAAGTACTTAGGCCTTTCTGAGCAAGAGATACTGGCTATCTTTAGAAGAGAATTCGATGAAGAGAAAACTTTTAAAGTTTTGCCAGAAGGGTTGGTAAAAGAAGATTTTTCAATCAAGAAAATCAAGCTTGCAGATGCGGTTAAAATCATGATTCCTCTTTTTCTTATACTACTTTTCTATATACTTTTCCAATATAGATTCGCGATAATAAGCCCACCCCTTGAAGTTCTTTCCCCTGTTGAGGGAGCAGTTGTTTTATCACGAACAGTTACAGTTTCTGGTAAGACCGATCCAAATGCAACAATTTTTGTGAACAGCGAAACTGCGTCTTTAGATAGCGATGGGAATTTTAAAAAAGTTATCAATGTATTTCCCGGGAAGACTACAATCAAGGTTAAGGCGATTAACCGTTTTGGCAAAGAGAAAATTATAGAGCGGCACATTGAGGTAAAACGATGACAAAGTCAATTAGTTGACGAGGAACCACCCAGTTTGACAATCACTTTGTGCTTAAGGTAAAGTTAAACCATGTCTCAAAGCTTTTCGCCATTTAAAATTCTCCTTATTGTAATTGTCTTTCTTGTGCTTCTTAATTTAGCTTATATTGATGTGCTGACATTTTTAGAGCCCAAGTCAGATATTGATAAGACGTCTGTTGTCCAAAAATCTGTACAAGAAGAAAATAATGTTTGTCCTCAAAGCTGTGTTTCTCAAATATACGAAGCAACAGCGTCGTATAAATTAGCTGCTACGACACCAGCTGTTATTACAAAAGAAACAAAGGCCCCAGCAAGAGTTAAAGAGTTTTTTATCCCTTTTGGTTCGGGATCAGGCTCGGCAAGCGATTGGCAGGATATAGAAGGATTACAAGCTTATATAGATAGTACAAACTATGAGGAAGTAAAAACTGTAACTTTTGAGGCATCTTTACGCATCCCAACTGGTAATCAGACCGCTTATGTCAGGCTTTTTAATAAGACCGATAAGCATCCTGTTTGGTTCTCAGAAGTCTCGTTAACTGGTGGTACCGCTCAACTTCTAATATCAGAACCCATCACTCTTGATAAAGACAATAAACTTTATCAGGTGCAAATGAAAACCCAACTCAAATACCAAGCCCTTCTTGACCAAGCAAGAATCCATATAATTACTAATTGAAGTAAGAGAATAAGCTTGATAAATATCCCATATTATGATATTTTAGCTATGTGTTAGATTTTAAGAAACAAAAGCTTCTGGTTATCGCTCCTCATCCTGATGACGAAGTTGTTGGCTGCGGCGGTTTGATAAAAAAAATAAAAGACGAGGATGGTAAAGTTTATGTTCTTTTTCTAACCGTTGGCGATACAAAAGATTTTTCCAAAAAAGGTATGTCTTTCGCAAAAGACCGCGAGAAGGAAATAGAATCTGTTGCTAGATTTCTTAAGTTTAGTGACTACCACATCGCCTTCAAAGGTAACAGCTACCATTTAAAGCTTGACCTCCTTGGACAAAAAGCGTTAATGGATGTTATCGAACGAGATTGTCCAGTTGCCATAGAAATGGTCAAACCAACAATCATAGCATTCCCTTCTCCCTTTTCATATAATCAGGACCACAGAATTGCCGCAGCAGCAGCTCATGCATGTCTTCGCTCGGCTCCGAAAGTTGACAAGCATTTCGTTCCCCTTGTCCTATCTTACGAAGAGCCCTCAGATGGTTGGACGTTTCATAGCCAACCAGAAATGAATTTCTTTGTTGAGCTAAACGCAAAGGATATAATTGCAAAACAAAAAGCAATGCAATTGTACACATCACAGGATAGAATAAACAATAATCCAAGATCTATAGAAATCCTCAAGAACCTTGCCCGACTTCGAGGATCACAGATGGGCGCGTCGCTTGCAGAAGCTTTTTTTGCTCACAGAATTATTACGTAAACTATGAGATACTCAGGAATTCAGCCGCACTATTTTCCAAGACTTCATTATTTTGCCAGAATACTAGCTGCCGATACTTTTGTGATTCGAGATGACGTGCAGTTTGTAAGAAAGCATAAATACCCAGATGGTAAAACAGGAAAATCATATCAAGCTCATACACCAATAAAACACGCTTCTGGTATACATTTACTTATGGTTCCCATACAACACAATGGTCAAAAACCCATCAACAAGACCGAAATTCAGTATTCCTCTGAATGGATAGAGAATCACTTAAAAACTATAGAAAATTTTTACAGAAGAGCTCCCAACTTCTCGAAAATATTTCCAGAAATTCGAGCAATCCTTATCAAGGAATATAAAACAGTAGCAGAACTTAACACGGCAACAATCTTGTGGGTACTTCTCAAATTAGTAGGTTTTAAAAAGATATCAGGTGACGAACTTTTTATTGACTTTGTTCTTCAAAAAATAAAAAAACAAAACATATTTCGCTTGCAATCTATTAAAAAAGCATCCGAAAGCAAAGTTTTACAAAAACTGCAGAATCCAACTCCGAATGAAAAAATTATTACGTTGATAAAAGAGGTAGGCGCAAACGAAGATTATTGTGGAGGAACAGGGGTGGCTGCCTACATGGACAAAGGTTTGTTTGTCCAACATGGAATAAAAATTACTCTTCAAGACTGGAAGTGCAGGGAATATCCCCAGTTATATACAAAGCAACAGGGCTTTATCCCAAATTTATCAATTATTGATCTTCTTATGAATGTCTCAACAAACGAAGCAATAAAAATAATAAAGGAATAAAAATACATTAGAATCTGCTTAAGAAGTGTCATTCCGAGCTTGTCGAGGAATCTCTCTCAACCCAAACTTTATTGAAAAGATCCCTCCACTCGTCGTCTTTGCCGAACTCGGTCGGGATGACATGTTGATTACAATGAGACAAATAGTAATAGTATTTTTTTTAATTATTTGTGCAGCCGGTATTATTGTCTTTATAAATATGAAGTCTAGAGTTCAATATTCTGTACAGAAACAAAACATTCCTAAAACCACTCAAAAATCTGACTTTATTATTAAAGGTTCAATTCCCTATTGGGATCAAGATGGGGCTTTTTCCTCGTTTAGAAAAAATGTAAATACTTTTGATTATATTAATTTATTTTGGTATTACCTTGGTGATACTGGAACGGTAGAGGTTTATAAGGATGCAGAAGATGATAAAAGCATCATTGACTTTGCGCATGCAAATAGAGTTGAGGCTTTTGCTGTTATTACTAATCTTTCAGACAAAAAAGGAGCTACGTGGAATTCTGATCTTGTTGAGAGTGTAATTAAAAACAAAGCATCTAGGGCTAAACACATTAGCAGAATTATTGAAAAAATTGAAGAGTTTGATTTTGATGGAGTTACCATTGACTACGAAGATGTAAGAAAATCACAAAAAGAGAATTTTTCTTCTTTTATAGAGGAGCTCTCAACTGCGTTGCATCAAAATGGGAAGATAGTCGCCGTAGCACTTCATGCTAAAACAAGTGATTCTGACAGCGGAAATGGTGCTTTTCAGGATTGGGAAACTCTGGCAAAATATGCAGATCATCTTAATATTATGGCATACGGAGAGCATTGGGATGAAAGCAGTGCTGGGCCAATAGCATCTGTTGGTTGGGTAGAAAAAATCATTGAATATGCGCAATCTTTAGATATTCCCTCTGAAAAGTTTATCTTGGGAATTCCTCTATATGGATACGACTGGAACAAAGACGACGATACTGCTGCAAAAGGGTTAATCTATGAAGACGCTCAAAATCTTCTTATAGAATTTGATAAAGAGGAGCAATGGGATGTCAAATCGAGCTCTTCTTACTTCTTTTATGAATACGAAGACGAGAATCACGAGGTATGGTTTGAGAATTCAAGAAGCGTGATGGTAAAAATAGAGCTTGCCAAAAAAGCTGGTTTTGCTGGTGTAACATTTTGGCGCCTCGGTGGAGAAGATCAAAAAGTTTGGGAAGCTGTAGATTCTCTGCGATAAATAGTTGTTTAAATCCTATTTAAAATAGGATATACTAAGTAAAATATGAGAAGACAACAGGTTAGACTTACGAAAGCATACAAAAGATACCGAAAAAGTACGATGGGGAAAAAAAGCGTGCTTTCTTTTTTGCGTTCATTTATGCCAGAGATGATTTTTCGAACGACAAGGCTTGAAGGAGAGAGAGTAAGTCGTCGGACAGTTTCTTCAATCTTTAAGTAATTGATGCCAAAACCTGATGGTGAGAATTTCATTATCAAAGTTGTCGAGCTTTTAGCATGGTTTCAGTACAGATTGGTCTTTACACATCCATTTCAAGATTATAATGGAAGATTGGCCAGAATGTTGACAACTCTTATTCTTTTACAATTAAATCTGCCCCCGATTGAGTTAAAGGCAGAAACAGGAAAGGATCGAAAATATTACCTTAAGGCAATGCAGAGGGCTGATGAGGGTAACTTTTCACTTTTGGAGAGTCTTATCAACAATGCTCTTTCTGAATCATTGGAGTTGGAGCGAATAAAAAAATCCTAAAATTTGCTCGTAAGATTATGGCAAAAATCATGAGGGGTCTTATCAGAAAAGAAAAAAGTTAATAGCCAACTAAAAAATGCGATCGCAATAATTAGTTGTATAGTTATACTTGAAGATTAAGTTATAATGTATAGACTTTCCCCGGAAGCATTTCGACTAAAATATTTTTGCGTGGATACTCTGCATGGAGTTGTTGAGAAAAACCTTCACCGTACTCGATTCTGGCTTGTTCGCCGCGAGTAATAGCCCACCTTCTTGTTTTTCTTGCGGCAGCAGGTTCGCCTCTTTGCGTCTCACTTTGAAACAAAAATCCCATTTGGCTTTTGTGAGTTGCAAACGCTTCCAGCTTTTGTTCGATTACTTCGGAAATATCAACAATTGTGCTTACCCTTACGATCTGTCCGTCTGAAAGAGTCAACCCCTGGGGATCAGTATGATAAACATATGGGAGCCGTTCGATTGGAGAAACATTAGTTTCTGCCTCAAAATTTTTATGGCTTGCTTCAGGAACAGCCCACAAAACAAGTCTTCCTGTATGGGAATGATCTGTCATATAGTCTTCTGTGGGATGAGTTATTATAATATCAGGATTTATCTCGCGGATTAATTTAACAATTTTTCTTGTATTTTCTAGATTATATTCTATTGATCCGTCACGAATTCCCAAATTGAGATACTTTGCGCCGATTTTTCCTGCCGCATCTTGCGCCTCTTTTAATCGGATGGATGTTATCTCCTCAGCAGTTTGAGTATGTGAACCACATGCTCCATCAGTTAGAGCTACAATTGTTACACCATACCCTTCTTTTTTAAGAAGAATCATGGTGCCCCCAGCAAATTGCTCCATGTCATCCGGATGCCCGCCAATTGCAAGAACTTTTTTATTTGCCATATCGTGAATTATATTGTCGAACTATCCGCTTGTCAATCCAACAGAATAGCGTTTTGGGGAAATCCAGCGACCCGAAGATTTTCCAAAAAATCCAGGAATAATGGAGCTTATAAGAATAAGCGATGTTACGTAGTGCATAAAAAAGAAGAACAGTCCATAAAACATAAACTGCGGCTTTTTACCCATAAGACCAAATACAATTGTCATTCCATAGTCATACAAAAATATGGTAACTAAAATATCAAGTAAACTTACATTTTGAAATGGCCCAAATTGTGTATACAGACTTACAAACCAATCGTATAAAAAGGATTGGTTTAGAAACCAAGGCGAGAGCCAATAGAGAATTATAAATGGCACAAAAAGTAGAAAAACTGAGTGAAGAGTTACTTCAAACATAAAAAGTCCTAGAGAAACCCAGAAAAACGAAGGCCAGATACCGTTTTTCTTCACTGTTTGAAAGAATCCAATATTCCAACGTCTTACCTGTTTCCAATAATCAAAAAGATTATCTGGGTGTTGATCCCAGCCAATAAGCGTTGGACTATACCCAATCTTGCCAAGTTTTTTCCTATGAAACTGGAATGCAAGATTAAAATCTTCAATAAGCAGCCCTGGGGTATCAATTTCTAATTGTTTTAAAGTTTCTGATCTATAGATAGTGGCAAAGCCTGGAATAACATAAGGAACATTTGTATACTTCCATGTTTGACCATACATAAAGAAAAATTGTAGCATCCTATTGAGTCGTTCTCTGTATGCAACAAAATACAGTCCTAATCTTGGTAAAATATGCGATGGCCAATTAATTCGTGCTGTCCCAAAAATGACTTTAATTTCTTTGTCTTCAAAAAGTCCTAAGGCCCTTGCTGCAAAATATTTATCAATTTTTGTATCGGCATCAACGATAAAGATAAATTTATATTTTTCAAATAAGTTAAACCTATTAATCATGTGTACAATTGCCTTGGCTTTTCCAACACCAGGACTTATGCCAACCACTGTTATGCCCTCGAGATAGGCTTGAATATATGTTTTATCGGTTGATCCATCTGAGGCGACAAATATTTGTTTTTTCTTTAGCGACAGTTTAAGAGCACGAATACACTCTTTTATAACTAGCTCCTCGTTGTGGGCGGGAATGATAACTGCAATATCTGAAAGTTTATATTTTGACCTTTTATGACTAGTATTTTTGTGTTTACTTAAACGTTCGGAGACTGTTCTAATAAAACCTATTAATAACCAAAATGCCGAACTTATTCCAAATGGCATTCCATAAAAAGAAACAATTGGTTTCACAACAGAGTAATTCTACAGCAAGTATCCTATAAAAATCAATTATGTAGAGGTCATGTACGATCTAAATGTTTTTTGAAGACCATTTTTTAAAGTAGTCTTTTGTTTCCATCCCAACTTTTCTGCTTTTTTAAGTGATGGGTGACGGCGTTTGTGGTCGTGGCTGGGTCTTTCTACAAACTTTATTTTCCTCTTTGAACCTGTTGTCTTGATAATTAACCTTGCCAAATCAATAATTCTGACCTCTTTATGGCTTCCCAAGTTATATACTTCCCCTTTTTTACCTTTTTTCATAACGTTAAGTAAGCCATCAACTAAATCATCAACATAACAAAATGTTCTTGTTTGTAACCCTTTTCCCTCAACTGTCAAAGGTTTGCCATGCTTTGCCTGACTAAGAAATTTAGCGACCACTCGTGTTTCGCTAGATGACATAGAAGGACCATAGGTATTAAAAACCCTTACAATTTTCGCGTCAACATTATATTTTCTAACATACATTTGTATTAGGCTTTCAGAAAAACGCTTTCCTTCTTCATAAGGGCTTCTTATTCCAGTTGGGTCAACATTGCCAGTATAATTTTCGGTTTGAGGAAAAACTTGCGGATCGCCATAAACTTCGGATGAACTGGTAAAAAGAAGTTTTGCTTTTGTTATCTTTGCAAGTTCTAAAACATTTCTTGTTCCAAGAGAGCAGGCAAGAAGCATTTCTTCAGCAAGTCTTGTAAGATTTGGCACTCCTGTAGGACAAGCAAGGTGATAGATAAAATCAAATTTCCAATTTCTAATTTCTAATTTCCAATTTCGCAATGGTACAGTTATGTCGTGTTTGATAAAACGAAATTTTGAATAAGTCCTTAATGGTTTCAGGTTACTGTCTGTTGATGTAATAAGATTATCAATAGCAATAACGTGGTGGACTTGCTTTAGAAGTTTTATGCATAGATTTGTGCCTATAAATCCTGCTCCACCAGTAACTAATATACGACTCATATGTGGAAAACATTAGGGTGTCTGTTTTTAAAAACGTTTCTTGTGTCAAGAATAGGCTTTTTGAGATTTAGGAATTTGCTGTATTTAATGCTGTTGTGATCTGTAAGAATGATAATCATATCATGTTGCCCTATTGTCTCTTTGGATAACCGTTTCGATGTTGCGCCATTTACTTTAGGCACATATGGATCGTGATACGAAACCGAAATTCCATTGCGTTTTAATATATTCCAAATACGCAAAGCTGGAGATTCTCTAGTATCGCTGACCTCTGGTTTGTATGATACTCCAAGCAGCAATACTTTATTTTTCCTACCATTGGTCGAGTTTAAGATTTCTAAAGTGCGCTTTACTACTTTAAGAGGCTGTTTGTCATTTATTTTTCCAGCTTGTTTTATTAGCCTCAGCTTTATGCCTCTTTTTTTTGCATCATTTAATATATAATAGGGAACAACCGGAATACAATCTCCACCAACTCCAGGCCCAGGGTAATGAGCTAAAAAACCAAAGGGTTTGGTTGAGGAAGCTTTGACCACTTCCCAAATATCAATTCCTAAGTTTTTTGTGTAATCTGCCAATTCATTTACCATGCTAATGTTTACCAGTCTAAAGGTATTTTCAAAAAGCTTTACCATTTCTGCCGTTTCCAAGGTAGAGACGACAATAACTTTTTTGATTATTTGCTTATAAAAGGTAATTGCAAGATCCTTTGAATTTTTATCTAAGCCTGCTACGACTTTGGGAATATCCGCAAGCTTAAACTTCTTATTGCCTGGATCAACTCTTTCTGGTGAATACGCTAAAAAGAAATCTACCCCTGCCTTATTAAGGCTACTTTTTTGCAAGATAGGAAGAATTACGTTTCTTGTGGTGCCGACTGGAACTGAACTTTCAATTATTATAAGTTGTCCTTTTCGCAAAGATTGAGAAGCTCGAAGGACGGCCTTTTCCAGAAAGCGTAAATTCGGTGTTTTATCGGCATGAATCGGAGTTTGCACACAAACAAGAATTATATCGCAAGTTTTAAGAAGCTTTGTATCGGTTGTTGCTTTTAATCTAATGTTTTTTTCTCTGTTAATCTTTTCTGCTTTTTCTGTTTTTCTGACAAAGCCTATTGTATTAAATCCTGCATTTGCAACTAAAGAGGCTAAAGCGTTTCCTATATAACCCATACCTACTATACCAACTATAGCTTTTTTAAAAATAATTTTTTCAGAGAGGTCTTTGACAAAATTCATTTTTTCTTTTTGGCAGGGGTGCAACAAAATGGGGCAGAGGAATTAGGTGATTTTAAAGAAAATACCTTAACTTGTCAATCACTTTTTGTTTAGGAGACTGTAATCGCTATATCATTGGTTTTGTTTGTAGAAAATAAAACCTTATCTCCTCTTTTTATCTCATCTCTTAGCATCTTTTGGGCAATGATGTCCTCTATGTTATCTTGAATAAAGCGCTGAAGAGGACGGGCACCAAACTCCTCGTTAACTCCTTCTTTTGCAATTTTTGCAATTAATTTATCGTCAAAAATAGCAGTTATATCTTTTTCTAACAGCTTACTGGAAAGTTTCTTAAGCATTAATTTTATAATTTCTAGTATTTCGTTGCTACCAAGAGGTTTAAAAACAACAATCTCGTCAAATCTATTCAAGAGCTCGGGTTTAAAAATATTATTCTTTTGTAAAAACTCAAGTAAATTTGCTTGAAAACTTTTATCTATTGCTTTTCCATTTTTAACTTCCTCCCTAATAAACTCAGATGCTGCGTTAGATGTAGCAATGATAATTGTGTTAACAAAAGAAACAGTTCTTCCTTTGTTGTCAGTTAGTCTTCCATCATCCAAAACCTGCAAAAACAAATCACGAATCAAAGGCGAGGCCTTCTCAAATTCATCAAGAAGTATTAAGGAAAACGGATGTTCAAAGATTTTATCTGTAAGTCCCTCTTCATCTTCTAGTCCACCCAAAAGACGCTTAACTCCTTCCTCTGTTGAATACTCGCTCATATCAAGTCTAACCATTTTATTTTCATCACCAAAATAAAAGGCGGCAAGAGCTTTAGCTGTTTCTGTTTTCCCAACCCCAGTTGGACCTAAAAATAGAAATGAGATCGGTTTTGTGGCTGTCTGCAACCCTGCCCTTATCCGTCGCATGCCCTCAGAGATTGCTAAGACTGCTTCTTCTTGGTCGATAATTTTCTTGTGAATTTCATCCTCAAGATGGAGCAACAATTCTTTTTCTCTTTTTTGAGGAGCGCCAATTGCAATTTTTGTTTTACTTTCTACTTTTTCAATTACATCTTGTTCTTCGACAATATTTTTTCTCTGGGTAGCTACCATGCTTACAGTATCTTCAAGAAGTGTTACTCCAGCGCCTGGCATAGTTCTCCCTTGCAAATATTTATCTGCATAATTAAAAGCGGCAACAATAGCTCTATATGTTAAGGAAATGTTATTTCTTTTTTCAATCTCAGGCCCTTTTTCAAAAAGCATTTGAAGTGCGGTATCTTTGTCTGGACTATCAAGTTTTACGATCCCAAAAAGATCAACAAGACTCTGCATAGGATCAATGAATTTTTTGTAAGCGCCAGGAGTGGTTGTTCCAATAATTCGAATAGCTCCACGTTCTAGGTACGGAATAAACACGCCTGCTAAGTTAAGATTAAAAGTAGTAGCACCTAGAATATTCTCAATATCAGGAACAAAAATAATAACATTTCCAGAGTGAGCAATTTCTGCAATGACACTATCTAAGCGCTCTTCTAATTCTCCTTGGGTTACAGCACCTGCCAGTAGACGGTCCACTAAAAACTGAAAAAATCTTTGATGAGAAAGATTAGGGTCTAGTTCTCCTAGGAAACTTTTAAAAGCCAGAGTTTCAACGAGTGAAGTTTTTCCACTGCCTGCTTCTCCAACCAAGATCACACTTTTATTTTCATAAAGTGCTTCAATGGTTTCTTTATATTCCCTTTCTCTTCCAACAAGCTTTGGTTTTTCTTGTAATACCTTGGGTGTTAAATCCAACATGTACTTTTTTGTTTCTATTGTCCAACCAAAAACCCATTCCTCGCCAATTCCCTCGCCCCAAAGATTGACTCTATATGGTTTTTTATTTTCTTCACCAGAAAATGTAGTGCGTGTCCAATATAGAATGTGTATAAATTCTTCTTTTTTTAGGTTTTTGTTAAACAGGAGTTTGGTTTGGTCCTCGGTAAGAATGATATATGCGGCAAAGATGTCCATAGTCGTTACTGCCCTGCCTTTTACATTTTTTGCAAGATCAAAAGCATACGTCGCTAATTGATCTTTGGATACATCAAGTAGGGAAACTTCTTTTTCCTTAAAATCTCCTTTGTCTAGAATAAACTTGATTTCTTTTTTATGAAGAAGGGTTTTTACTAAATGCGTGATATTTGCCGATGATATAAAAATACTTAGGGCAGACAGCGTAAAGGAGTCATAGATATTTTGACCATCATTCTGTTGGGTAGAAAGAGGCGGCTTAAGTCTTGAAATTTTAAAATGGAAAAAAACCTCAAGCATTAAAAAGATAGAGAGAAAGAAAAAAGGGTAATTAGGAAATAGCCCTAATACTCCGTATGACAGTCTTATGAAGCCTAGGGTTAGAAAGAAAACAAAAAAGAAAAGTCTGAGAAACCTTATGGCTGGAAGACGGTAAAAATGATAAATCTTTGCGTACTCTACCATAGATTTTTTGAAGTTGGACATTTTTGATGTCTTTGAAATTGAATATTTGAATTCTTGAATCTTTGATTCGAAAATTCCGTCATCAAGAAGTCAAAATTATGATCATCTAACTTCCATCTTCAAAAATTCAAAGTGTTAATAACCATATTGTTCCTATTGGCCAAAAGATAAAACCTAAGATAATAATTAACTCAACTGATAAAAGTAAAAATAGTAAAATAATATCAGTTAAAATAACAAAGGTTTTAATAAACATTCCCATGCCAATTGAGAATCCAACCAACCCTTTTCTATATTCGTTTTTCCAGGGTTTAAAATAAGTTCTCGCCAGTAAAGGAAGCGAGAATAAATGAAGAAATGCTTTATTCAGAGAGCCAAAATAATTAATAAGCCCAATTGGTGCTTCCAAAAACCAAAACTTGAGAATTGTTAGAGGTAGCGTCGTTAAATAAAACATAACAGTTTTAGTATACAAGACTTATACCTTTTCTGTCATCCTGAACTTGCTCGCCTCGCGCCCGCCTAGACTCTCGCCTCGCGGCGAAGCGGGCGGCGAGGCTGGGCGAAGCGGGTTTCAGGATCTCGGTTCCCTCGAGATGCTGAAATGAATTCAGCATGACACGTCATGTACAAATTTAGTATAAGAGGTTTACTAAAAAAATACAATTCAAGGCTCAACTTCTAGGGTCTGAAGCTAAATTCTTGGAAAAAGGGGTTTTTGGGAAGTGATTTTTGGCCCTTTGAATTGATTTTCGATTTTTTTCGCAGTTTCTGGAAGAAAAGGTTCAAGTAAAACTGCTATTTCTTGAATTTGATCAACAGCATGACCTAGAATTCCATTCAACTTTGAACTTTGAACTCTTGTCCTGAGCTTGCCGAATGGATTTAACTTTGAACTTTTAATGAGTTCCCAAGGTCTTTCGTCGTTAATAAAGCGATCAAGCTCTGTAATTTTTTCCCAGACGAAAGACAATGCTTCATTAAATTTAAATAAAGATAGGACATCCGAGTATTCTTCGTCTGAAATAAGATGCCCAGACTCTTTACTTAACGATTGAATTTGTTTATAATTTGATTTTTCGGTAAGCTTTGCAACTCTTGCAACTAAATTCCCCAACCCATTTGCCAAATCCGCATTATAGACTTCTTTAAACCTCTTTTCTGAAAAATCACCATCAGAATCAATTGGTATTTGAGATAGAAGGTAATATCTTACAGATTCAAGGCCATACTTATCAATCATTTCAAAAGGATCAATAACATTGCCAAGTGATTTGCTCATCTTTTGTCCAGAAGAATTAACAAAACTATGAACAAGAACTTCTTTTGGCAGAGGTAAACCCGCGGAGAGTAACATTGTAGGCCAATAGACTGTGTGGAAACGATTAATATCCTTGCCAATCACATGTAAATCAGCAGGCCACCATTTATTGTATTTTTCAATATCATTCTGCTCTGCAGAACCAAATCCAATACCTGTTAAATAGACTGCTAAAGCATCAAACCAAACGTAGATGATTTGATCCGGATCGTTGGGCACAGGCACACCAACACCCTTGGCCCTTTCTTTTGAACGCGAGACACTGAAGTCTTCAAGCCCACCTTTGACGAATGAAACAATTTCCGCCCTTTTATTATCTGGAGTAATTTTAAGTTCATTGCTTTCTATTAATTGTAGAAGTTTATCTTGGTATTTAAAAAGTCTAAAAAAATAATTTTCTTCAGTCACCTTCTCAGGCTTTTTCTGATGTTCTGGACAAAGACCATTAACCAATTCTTTTTTTGTCTTAAAACTTTCGCAGCCAACACAATAAAGCCCAGCATAAGACTTTTTATAAATATCACCAGCTTTATCACACAGGTTCCAGAGTTTTTTTACACCTGGCCAGTGATTTTTTTGATCGGATCCTCTTTGGAATACATCAAGCTTTATCCCTAAGCGTTCGTATGTTTTTCTAAACACTTCGGAGTTTCTATCTAAAAACTGTTGTATCTGCACGCCCTCTTTTTCTGCCGCTTGAACATTTTTTAATGCGTTCTCATCGGCACCAGAAAGAAGCAGGGTATTATCACCTAGAATTTCTCGATATCTTCGTATAGTGTCTGCTTGAAAATATTCCAAAGCATGGCCGATATGAGGCTTTGCATTCACATAAGGAATTGCAGTTGTTATGTAGAATTTAGCCATAGTGCAATTATAACAGGTTTTACTTTCGATTAGAAAATAAAAGCTCGAGGACGAAAAAAAGAACTATAAGTAATATCAAGAAAAAGGGGTGAGTGAGGTGAAAAAAGCGAAGAAGTAAATAAATAACTATAAATAAGGCAATGAAAAGACCTCTGCGCGAATTGTTTAAAAGATAAGCAAAAAGAGAAAAGGCAGATAAGAAGACAGCGATAAAAAAGATGGGCAGAATTGGAAATTGGAAATTGTAAATTGGAAATTTGTATATGGGGTCAAAGTTTAGAATTAAATACGCAAGGGAAGCAAAGAGTAAAAAGCTGAAAATCAAAAGGAGAAGCGGTCTTCTGCGGCGGCGCATAATATTATTAGTTTAACACAATAATAACGGGGCTTTTCTTGTTGACTCTTAAGTTTATTCTTGGTATTCTATCATTGTTAATTGCAAAATTTTAACGCATTCATATATTCTCCGTATAGTGTCTGAGGTTATAAACTTTTACTACCGACACGCTCCATTCTCCAACTATCTCTGCTCTTCCAAAACCAGCAATTTCCCAAAGTGAATGTCCCAAAGGCGCACAAGGACTAGTTTCACAAACTACCAACAGTTGTTCTGTTACTGTTTTTCGCTCTGGGTCCTTTTCTGGATTTTCGATTGCAACTGGCTGCTTACCCCAAAGAGTAAAAAAGTAACGGTATGCATGATCAGAATTTCCTCCTGTTATAAGAGCAAAATTAAACGGTTGACCTTCTGTTTTATTAACAACAAATCTAGAGATTTCCTCAACTTGGGCTAATTGTCTATTGGGAGGAAACCTAAATGGGATTCCTTGCAAATTAATCCAAACAAGCAACAAAAAAACACCAACTGCCAAAACTTTCCCAACCCATCTTATTCGTGCTTGCCCCGCGAAGCTACGTTCATGGAACTGAACGTAACGAAGTGGGGTTAATTCGTGTTGTCCGCGATTGAGCAACGACTTTGATAAAGAACCACCGATGTAGCGGACATATTCATGTAGATTCGTGTATAAACCTACAATTGTCATACCTACAAGTATGAAGGGCAGAGGAAACATGAAACCAAAGTAGTAATCATAAATCGGTTTTTTGTAAAATCCAAAAAGCCCAATCCCAATGACCAGCCACAAAACCAAAAGGCCAATTTTGTGAAATCGTTCTTGCGATCTTATGCTTCCTAAAAAATGATATGCTAATATACTAACACTTGCGATACCAAGAATAATTGTTGCGAAGTACCATACAGCAACTGGAAAATGAGCCTGTAATGACACTTGTTCTGGCGGTGGGAAATTTGTTATCAGGCGTCCGAAAATTCGGAAAAAAACATTTCCAACAATTCCAAAAAACTCACTGCTCCCTCCAGTCTCCTCCCCATAGAGAACAAAATTAGCAATACTTCGCAAATTTGGAAATCCATGTCGGACCTCAAATAATAAGAATGGCGACCAACCGATAATAAACCCTATTAAAATATAAAAATAGTCTTTCAAAACCCTAACAACTGATTTTTGCAAGGAGTATCCTTGCACAAGGATAATCCTTGTTAGCAAAACGTATACAGCGGTTATTGCCGCTAAAAATGTTGCTAGATAATGAAGCTGCATTGAAATGCCAAGTAAGACTCCACAAAAAATAAATAACTTAAATTTGTTGTTCTTTACAGCCTGGTAAAGAATATAAAGAGAAAAAACTGAGAAAAAGGGCATAAGATTTGGATTCCAAGAAGAACGAGAGTGGGCAATGACAAGTGGCGAAATACTATAAAGAATTGCCGCGGTTAATCCCGCTCTAAAACCTAAGAACTCATTTCCTATTTTGTAAACAAGCCAAACTGTGGCAATGCCAAAAAGGGCTACCATCACTGCTGGCCCAACAGGATTGTAATGGGACAACCAAAGAAAGGGCGTCATAAAATAGTAATAAATAGGACCCAAAAAAAAACCCCCAACTGATGCGGTTGGACCAAGTAAGGTCAAATGTCCATGAAGAATGTTGTAAACAACCAATACGTCCCGCCCCTCATCTCCCAAAAAAGTCATATAATCTTGGATTCTATAAAGCCTCAAAAAACCAGCAAGAAGAAGAATAAAGAGGATTAATGTATCAATAATTGAAAATTGAAAATTGAAAATTGAAAATTTGTGATTCATCCTACCACTCTTTGGAGTCTTGATAAAACTGGAATGTGCCACCTTTTCCATATAAAGATATTATACATTGTATAGCTGTATGGAATAACAAAAAAAATTATTGCAATGATTAAGAAAATCTGCCTAGATGAGCTTCCATAAAAATGGGTTCCTATTGCCAAAACTCCCAGTATAATTACAAGCGAACCTAATGCTACAAGATTAAATTGGGGGAATTTGACCAAAAATTTTACCGGTGTAGTTATCTTATGTTTTGAAAAAGACCAAAAATTATTCATGGAAAAATTCCATATAATAGCAAACTCTCCTCCTATTGCTCCAGCAATAGCAGGGTGCAAACCATTCTTAAATAATATCTCAAGAGTAACGGCGTTGATAATATACCCAACAAATCCTGTAATTGCATATTTAAGAAACGATGAATGGATTAACTCAAAAAAGCGAGATTTAATAACGTATTTAAGAAGATTAGTAATATACTCCAGCGGAGCAATTTTTGATCGGCCAAGAGTTCTGTCGCGAGCCGAAAAAGGCACTTCTGCAATCCTGTAACCATCCCGTACAGTCTTATGTAAAAATGCTACTTGAAATGTGTAGCCCTTAAAAGCTCCCACCTTGTTTCTCTCCTTCAAAAACACTTCCTTTTTTAGAGCCCTAAAACCGCCTGTCCAATCGTGAATCCAAAAATGCATTAAAATACTTCTAACCAGTAAATTACCAACTATAGAAAATATTTTCCGATGCAAACCCCAGTTAGACGGTATAGACCCACCATTGCTATATCTTGTTCCAATTGCCATATCATACCCCTCCTCAATCTTCTTTAGAAACTTAGGAATTTTATTTGGATCATGAAAAAAATCCGCATCCATTTCAAAAATAATATCAGCTCCCATTTTTTCGATTGCATAATTCATAGCTCGAACATAAGCAGCGCCCAAACCTTGCTTCTCTCCTGTATTAAGTTTAATATTTCCCCACTTTTTCATGAGTCTTTTTACCTCGTCTCCCGTTCCGTCAGGTGAATTATCATCTACCACCAATATATTCATATTGTGATTTTTTATTTTGGGGAAAACGTCATTTTCCAAAATAGGAATCAGGCGCTCTATATTACCCTTTTCGTTATACGTAGGAAGAATAACAACTACCTTCATAACTGAATTAAATAGTAAATATTAAATAGTAAATATACATATTTATCTTGACGATAGAGGATAGAAAGTATTCTATTTTCTACCGTCTTTTTCATTATGCATTTTTTATATTTAATTTTTTATATTTTATATTGTCTTAAAGTACTCTATCGTCTTTCTCAGTCCTTTTTCTAATTTTGTTTTCGGATTCCAATTTAGCAGTCTCTTGGCTTTTTTAATATCAGGCTTCCTTGACTTAGGGTCTTCTTCTGGTAAATCTTCGAAAATAATCTGTGACGACGAATTTGTTATTCTCTTGATTAATTTTGCCAATTCCAAAATTGTTATCTCATATGAGTTGCCTAGGTTGATTACTTCACCCCTTGTACCGCTAGAAAACATCACCAGTTTCAATCCCTCCACCATATCGTCAATGTAACAAAAACTCCTGGTTTGGCTACCATTACCATAGACTGTGATTGGTTTATCATAAATTGCTTGATTGACAAAATTTGAAACTACCCTACCATCATCAATTTGCATATTTGGACCGTAGGTATTAAAGATACGGACAATACGAACATTAACATTATGCTTTCGGACATAAGTAAATGTCAAGGACTCACCAAACCGCTTCCCTTCGTCGTATACAGAGCGAATACCGTTGGGATTAACATTACCAAAGTATTCCTCGTTTTGAGGAGAAACTTTTGGATCACCATAAATCTCCGAGGATGAGGTATAAAGAAATTTTGCATTTAGTTTTTTAGAAAGTTCTAAAAGATTATAAGTTCCAGCAGAATTAGCGAGTAAAGTCTCAACAGGATAGTTAATATAACTACGTTTACTTTTTTTATTTGGAGACGCAGGGCTCGCCAGATGAAAAATATACTTAATACTTGATACTTTATGCTTAATACTTGATACAGGTTTCGTTATATCGTGTTCTATAAACTTAAACTTAGCATTTACAAGCAAGGCTTCAATATTCTTCTTGTCTCCGGTTATCAAATTATCGACACAAACTACTTTGTATCCATCTTCAAGGAGCGATTTACAAAGATGAGATCCTATAAACCCTGCTCCTCCAGCCACAAGCGCTTTGTGCATATCCTAAACCATCCTCCTCCAATAATCCAGAGTGTCTTTTAAAGTAAAATCTATGGGAATTTGAGGCTTCCAATTTGTAAGCTTTCTAAACTTTGTCGCGTCGCATAAAAGCTCTGGTGTATCAACTGGCCGAAATCTTGACTTATCAATCCGCACGCTAATCTTAACTTTTGACAACTTAAGAAGCTTATCTAAAATCTCAGAAATTTTGTACGATTTTTCAGAGCCAATATTGTATACATCACCAAACTTTCCTTTTTCTATTGCCAGCACATATGCTTTTACCATATCTCTAACATCCGTAAGGTCTCGCTTAGCCTCAAGATTTCCAACAGCAATAACCGGCTTCACCTTTCCTTTTTCTATCTCTGCAATCTTGCGACTAAACGCCGCCACAACAAAGTTTGGAGACTGTCTTGGTCCTATATGATTAAAGGGCCTAACCCTAACTATCTTAAGGCTGTGAGATAAAAAATAGTAAAGGCCCAAAAAATCTTGCGCAATCTTAGATACTGCGTAAGGACTAGTAGGCATTAGCTGTGTGTCTTCGTCAATAGGTAGATTCTCCTTTCTAACCAACCCATAAACCTCAGCCGATGAGACAATTAAAACTCTTGTATTAAATAAATTATTGTCTTTTACCGCAGAAAGCAGATTCATTTCCGCAGCAATATTGTTTTCAATCGTTATTAAAGGATTTTTAAAACTAACTGCTGGTGAAGTTAAGGCTGCCAAATGAAATACATAATCAGGGTTTATTGATCTTATAAGATCGTTGACTCCTTTGATCTTGGTAAGATCAACCTTTATAAGTTTTATATTTTTTTTGAGCATAGCTATATTTCTTGCCCTTTCCTCAAGTAGATATGTACCGCTAACTCTATATTCTGTTTTGGAAAGTAAAAATTCTGCAAGATGACTTCCGGCAAATCCCGAAATACCGGTAATAAGAACTTTTTTCATACTCCTTCTGTTCATCTCCCAACTCCTTTATAAATAAAGCCTAGGTCTTGTAGAATCTTTGGATCATAAATGTTTCTTCCGTCAAGCAAGATTGGTTTTTTCATAAGTTTTTTTACCTTTTGCAAATCAAGCTCTTTAAATTCATTCCACTCAGTCATTATAATTAAAAGGTCAGCGTCTTTAGCTACAGAATAAGAATTGTCACAAAACTCTATTGTCTTAAAAATCTTTTTCGCATTTTTCACTGCTATTGGATCATATGCTTTTATTCGCGCTCCCATTTTTTTAAGAAGATCTATTACGACAATAGAAGGCGCATCTCTCATGTCGTCGGTGTTGGGTTTAAACGACAAACCCAGTATTCCAACTATCTTACCGTCAATTTCCCCTTTTAAAAACTTTTTTGCCTTTTCAACAATTTGCATCAAAGCTTCTGAATTTATACGCGCAACGTGCCTTAAAAGCCCAAAATCATAACCATGCGCTTTTGCAATTACCAATAATGCTTTTACATCTTTTGGAAAACAGCTCCCCCCAAAACCCGCACCTGGTGCCAAAAATGCAGTCCCAACTCTTTTGTCAAGTCCCACTGCCTGCAGCACCTTCAATCCATCTGCATTTGTTAACTCACAAAGGTGGGCAATGGCATTGGCATATGAAATTTTAGTTGCAAGAAAAGCATTTGAGGCATACTTTATCATTTCTGCGGTCTCAACATTTGTGAAAACAATCTCTCCATCAATTGGCTTGTGAAGTGCAGTTAATAACTCTTTTGCTCTTGGCGACTCTGCTCCAATCACAATTCTATCGGGGGCAAGAGTGTCAGAAATTGCTTGACCCTCGCGCAAAAACTCAGGCACAGAAGCTATGTCAAAAGCAACTCTCTTCTGCTTTGCACTGTCTATTATTTTTTTGATCTTTTTATTTGTTCCAATAGGAACTGTGCTTTTTGTTGCAATTACAGTGTAGGAAGAAAGATTTTTTCCAATTTTTTCTGCCACCTCAAATACAGAAGATAGGTCTGCCTCGCCATCGTGCTTTGGTGGTGTTCCTACAGCAATAAAAACTACATTGGACGTTGGAATCGATATTTTATAATCAAGAGTAAACAAGAGTCGTTTGGCCGCAGTGTTACGTTTAACCATCTCTTCAAGGCCAGGCTCGTAAATAGGAATAACTCCCTTTTTGAGATTATCGATCTTCTCCCTTGTATGTCCAATTACCCAAACCGTATTCCCAAGATCGGCAAAAACCGCTGCTGAAACAAGCCCTACATACCCGTGACCGATAAAAGTGATAGTCATAAATTAATAAATCTCAAAACGCAAAACTCAAATCGCAAAACCACAACTTTAAATCTTAAATCTATAAAAGCTTTCAGATTTGAGATGTAGATTTGAGATTTGACATTTGAGATTTGAGCTCTCTTAGTCCTTCCTCAAATCCCCTCATCCTAACACCCAATCCCCGTATTTTATCATTTTTGAGCGCTAAATGGAAAGGTCTTGGGGCTCGGTTTTTAAAAAACTCAGCTCTTGTGGTTTTTACGATAAGTTTTTGATCTAAATTAAAGTGTTTTGCTATTAAGATCGCTGCATCATAGGGAGTTAACGACTCGCTACCAACCGCATGAAATATCCCCCTTGAATTACTTTTGATCAAGGCGCCAAGCGCAAAAGCAATATCATCTATAAAAGTCGGTGTAAATATGTGATCAGTTACTGCTGCAACTGGCTTTTGATCCTGCAAGCGTTTGAGAATAGCTCTCGCAAAGTCATTTCTTGCAAAGCTGGCACGATAAGGATAAGCAATGCGAGCAATTGCCCAAGGGATTGAAGCGTTTTTTACAATCTTTTCTCCCTCATGCTTTGTTTTCCCGTACCAATTAATAGGACTGGGAATGTCTTCTTCTTCATATCCGCCAACTGGCGGACGGAAACCATCAAAAACAAAATCAGTAGAAATATAAATTAATCTTTTCTTGCTTTCTTGACAAGCCTCAGCAATATTTTGCGTTCCAAAGACATTTACTCCCCACGCAGTCTTTTTTATTAGCCACTGCCCCTCTCGTCTCTCATTATTTTCATATCTCAATATCTTAGTATCTATCTCCCGATCCTCCTCGCATCCATCCACGCTCGTTTTAGCAGCCAAATGAAGAACTATTGAAGCATCCGAGTTTCTAATTCTAGTGATAATACTATTTCTGTCTGTTATATCTACAACTGACGACTCAAATTCATACTGATCTTTTAATAACTCCACAATTCTTGAGCCAACTAAACCATCAAGTCCTGTCCCCAAAATTTTCATTAACACAATTATACATACTTTGCCATATTGACACAATACGATTATTCTGATATTCTGATTGATATGAATTACATACAGAAAATTACTAGAGTAAGAGAAAGGGGCCAGTTAACAGTTCCTTATGAAATAAGAGAGGCTTTAAATTGGTATGATGAGGAATTAACAGTAAAAATTGAGACTACACCCTCTGGATTTAGAGTGGAACGCGTGCCTATTTCCCACCCTCAACATCCCAAAAAGAAATTAACAAAAGAAGAAGGCGAAAAAATATGGGAAGATATGAAGCGGATTAGTAAATTAGGCAAACAGGGTGTTAATTTGACTAAATTCTTACGCCACGATAGAGACACTCATTTCTAACCTATGGAAACTTACGTTGTTGATACCTCTGTAGTTGTTAAATGGTTTAATCAACAAAACGAATCAAAAGTTGAAATCGCTCATCAAATCTATAATGACATGCTGGATAATTTAATTGTTCTAATTGTTCCAAGCCTTTTACCAATCGAGTTAATAAATGTGCTTAAAAAAGGTAAGAATATACCAGTTGCGGCAATAAAGAAGAGTGTACCTGATCTTTTTTCCTTACCCTTAGTCATAAAAGAGCCATCCCAAACAATACTAGAGCATACAGCAAAGATTATGGAAGCTTATAACATCGCTGCGTATGATGCGCTATTTGTCGCAACAGCGAAGGATGAAAACTGTAAACTTATCAGCGACGATACCAAAGCTCACGGGAAAATTACCGACGGAACAGTTATTATGCTTAAAGACTACAAATAAGCTTCCAACCCTGTTTGCACGGCCTACTCACATGATTTCCCCCTTTTCTCCTTAGAGAACTAAAATCATTTTTTAGGCAAAGGGTTCAGGGGAAAATAGTAGCCGGAATAATTCTTCGCAGATGTGCAATTATAACACATACCGAGGGGTAAAGTGAATAAAAATATGCTATAATTTACACATGAGCGAGCACTTTGAACCTAAAGAACCAAGCTCGGGTTCACGACCCTCTAATCAAAAAGGTGGAAACCCTCAAAAAGAACTGCCTATTTGGTTTGGGGAAATTACCATAGCTCATGAAGCCTTTAACGATACTTGGCATAGAGTTAACCAACAACTTGAAGAAGATCTGAATCCTTTTGAAGAGGAAATTGAAAAAGAATTTAAAAGCTACATTAATCAAATGTCTCCTTTTCTTCCCGAAGCTATTTGTTTTGGACATTGGCACGGGCAAAGATACTTCTTATCTAAATCTTGGGAATTTTATCGAGTTCCTGAATTTGAGCATCCTGTTTTTGAATCTGGATTCGGCTCAAGAGAATCAATCACCCCTGAAAGTGAAAAGTTTATAGGCTGGGAAGATGCAAGAAATAAACATCCACAACTCTTTACAAAAGCAACGTTCGTAAGAGATCACACTTATGGGCAGAACATTCCAGATACTGAAGCTGAAATTTCTCTTATCAATATAGCTCAAGAAGAACTAAATCCTAAGAATAAAGACGATTTAAAAATAGTTGAAGCAAAAAGTAAGTTTTATGAAGCAATAAAAAGACGGGAAGAAGAAAGTCGTAGAATAAAGGAAGAGTTGTCTCCACAGATTAAACAAGGAGTTCTCAACATACGAGAAATTTTAATACATCATTTTGGAATAGAAGGACTACCTGAAATATTGGAACCAAATTGGAATAGTACGCCCGGGTCCATTAGCAAAGCTATGTTTTTTTTGCCACGAGAAGGCCGCTTAGTTGAAGCATCTCTTGTTAAGGAATCTTCTCTATCACTTGAAAAACCCAAACCAGATCTTTCAAAAGCAAGAGAAGCAACAGAAGAAGAGTGGTTTAATTTTGGACCGGATTTTTTTGGTAATATGATAAGAGAAGCTACAGGTCTAGAACCGCTCCATATTAAATGGCGTGCCGAAGGAAAAAGTTAACTAGCCAGACTTTTATTAATGTCTATTGCTTGATTGTCCAAAAAAAACATCTTCTTTTCAAGTATTTCTTTTTTTATTTTTATAGCTTTACAAAACCACTTTGCACATTCAATGGTTTAAATCGAGGTCCCCCTACTGCTTCTCGTAATATTCTTGGAATTCTTGGGCTTTAGTTTTCCACAAACTGTCGTGTAAAAAGGTAGCTAGCTCTCTCTGGAAATTGCTATTAAAGACATGATATAATCATTTCGTATGAAAAAAGCTAAGGGGATTGATGTCGATCCAAAAATAATGTTTGGGAAACCAGTAATTGCGGGAACGAGAATTCCTGTAGAGATTATTTTGGAAAAATTAGCCATTGGAGAAACAATGGAAGATATCCTGCAAGATTACCCTCGTCTTACAAAAGATGACATTCATGCAGCCATATCTTTCGCAAATAAATTAGTGAAGAAAGTACCTACGGAGGATGCCCAAACTACAGCATATAAAATTTCTCCTTGACGAAAGCGTTGAATTTCGTATCGCTACGTATTTACGAGAAAATGATTTTGACGTTTTGACTATTGCAGAAGAATTCCCAAGCATTCCAGACGAGCAGGTATTGCAAATTGCCTACAAACAAAAAAGGATTCTTATCA
>Ga0213870_1000117_pt1 | contig 40070 bp, 36 predicted proteins | sample WICALVC2017_Meta_FD_160119 | JGI IMG/M metagenome (GOLD analysis project Ga0213870, IMG submission 160119) | Freshwater microbial communities from subterranean cave lake in Wind Cave National Park, South Dakota, United States - WICALVC2017 | ecosystem: Environmental > Aquatic > Deep subsurface >...
TTCCTCTTAAAAAGTTACTAATCATAAAAAATGGCTCGTTGGGTATGCTGATAATTAAGAAACTTTTTGTTACCCTGAATATTTCTGACATAGCTTTTTGAGGATTTTCCAAATGTTCCAAAACCTCGTTGCACAATACGAGATCAAAAGAATTATTTTTGTAAGGCAAGCTGTATATGCTGCCTTGTTCTATTTTCGCTTTTGGAAAGAGTTTTTTGCCAAGACTTATTGCTTCTTTTGAAAATTCAATTCCTTCAATTTTTTCTCCTATCCCATTTTTAATTAATAAATTTATAGTAAATCCTTCACCACATCCAGTATCTAGTATGGACTCTGCTTTTAAGGGTTTTGCGAGGGAGATTAAGGAAGAGTAAAAGTTTTTGATTAAGAGTTTTTGGATTGGGTTTTTGCTCGTATGTTTGACGAAGTTGGTAGGAAGTGGCGTTTTTGTCATTTAATTGGTTTTGTGTAATAATTCATTATAGGTAATATCAAATGAAGATACAAGATATAGCTTTTTTTGTGGTTTTGGTCTTATTGATTTTTAAACGTAATCCCAAACTAGCGGTAATTTGTGGAATTTTGTGTCTTTTGTTGTCAATTCCGCTTTTTTCCTTCTGGGTCTTTTTTACAGCAGAGCGTCTTACTTGGTATGCCGCTGCATTTTTCCTTCTTGCAATTATTTTTTATTTACATAAATCAAAAAAAACATGAAGACAAAAATGCTTAATATAGCAATTCTTCCTTCAGATGAGGTTGCTATTAAAGCAATCGAAATGAGTAAAAAAATTGCAGAGGAAGTGGGCTCAAGGTTTATTCTTAATTCTAACACTTTAATTCCCCATATAACGCTATATCAAGCACAATACCCAAATAAGAATACAAATAGGCTAAAAAAACTAGTTCAAGATTTATCTTTGCAGGAATCATTTAAAATTAATCTTGATACTATAGCAATATCGCATGAGACTTTTCTTTTTTGGCGATGCTATAAAACAAGTATTTTGAGAGATCTTCAGGCAAAGGCAATTGAGGTCGCTAATCCACTGAGAGAAGGACTTATTCCAACACAAGTTACTAATGTAACCGGTTTGAGTGAGGGGGATAAATATGATATTAAAACATTTGGTGCATTACTTATCGGCCCACGATATGATCCTCATGTAACGATTACAAGATTGAAAAGAAAAGAAGATGCTCCAAAAGCAATAAGAATTTTAGGTGATTCAAAAAGACTTTCTTTTAGTCCAAAAGCTTTAATCCTGGGCTATCTTGGTAATTATGGAACTGTAACTGGGATAATAGAAACTTTTCGTTTTAAATAATACAATCTGCTACAATTAAAGAGTGAAAACTAGCTTAACGTAGGGGATTTAGTTTCACTCAAATATTTTCTCCATCACTATCTAGCGCTGGAGTATTGTTGAGGAATTTGTAGGGTGAAGATTCAATCTGTACAATTATTATAAATATGAAAATAGGGATTGATATTAGTCAAATTGCGTATGAAGGGACGGGAGTGGCGAAGCTTGTGAAAAATTTGGTAGAGAATTTATTAAGTCTCGATGAGAAAAATGAATATATTCTATTCTTTTCTTCGCTGCGAAGGCAATTTCCAATTTCTAATTTCTCTCGCCAACTTCGGGATCCCGCTGTGGCGGGACAATTTCAATCAAATCACAATTTTAAAATTAAAAAATTCAGGCTTCCGCCCACTCTCCTCGATTTGTTATGGAACAAATTGCATATTTTGCCAATTGAGTGGTTGATTGGAGATATTGATGTTTTTATAACATCTGATTGGACTGAACCGCCGGCAGTGAGAACGAAGAAGGTAACGATTTTATACGACCTTATTGTTTATAAATATCCGAATGAGACAGATAGGAAAATAATTGAAGTTCAAAAGAGAAAACTAAAGTGGGTTAAAAAAGAGTCAGATTTAATTTTTTGCATATCAGAAGCAACAAAAAAAGACGCAGTGGAAATACTGAAAATTGAAGAGGAGCGTTTAAAAGTAATTTATCCTGGTTTGTAAAGCTATTCCAAACCTGGTTTGAACGATTATGACTATTGGAATTAATGGATATGAGGCAGTAGTTTCAAGATTTGGGTATGATCCGAAAACTGGGTTGCCGCGAAGGGTTGGGAGCGATGAGTATTGTTTTGAACTTCTAGTAAATCTTAATAAGATCGATAAAGCGAATAACTATATCATCTACCTTCCTCAAGATCCAACTTCTGATTTGCCCAAAGAGCGAGAAAATTGGCATTATAAAATAGTAAGGCCTCGGAAAATGTGGACTCTTGTAGGGCTTTCTTTGGAATTTTTGTTAAGACGTTCGAAGCCTGATGTTTTCTTTTCCCCCACTCATTATTTGCCTATTTTTGCCCCAAAAAAATCAGTAATTTCTATTCTGGACATATCTTATGTCAGATATCCAGAACTTTTTCGGAAATCCGATCTCAATCAGCTAACAAAATGGACTAGATACTCTATAGGAAAAGCTAGGGGAGTTTTTACGATAAGTCAGGTTAGCAAAGATGATATAATTAAGGAGTATGGGACTCCGGGATACAAGATAACAGTGACCTATCCCGGTGTAGGAAGAAAATCAAGTATTGAGCATAAAACATTAAGTATGAAGGATATTGCGAAAAAATATGGAGTAAAAGGGGATTATATTTTGTTTGTAGGTACTCTTCAGCCAAGAAAAAATATCATTCGTCTGGTTGAAGCTTTTTCAAAGATTAAAAACAACATTGAATTGGTTGTTGTTGGGAAAAGAGGCTGGCTCTATGGGGAAATTTTGGAGGCTCCAAAAAGGTTTGGTGTTGAAGATAGGGTAAAATTCTTGGATTCTGTAACCGATGAAGATCTTCCAGCTTTTTACAGAAATGCGGTTTGTTTTGCTCTTCCTAGTTTGTATGAGGGCTTTGGCCTTCCCGTTCTTGAGGCTATGAAGTATGGGTGTCCTGTTATCGCAAGCAACACTTCAAGCCTTCCGGAAGCAGCTTCAGACGCAGCTTTGTATATCGATCCTCTTAATGTTAACGATATAACAAAGAATTTAGACTTAATAATCAATGATCAAGAACTTCGGAAAAAATTGATAGAAAAAGGGTATAAGCAAGTCAAAAAATTTAATTGGGAGAAAACAGCAAGGGAGACACTAAAAGCGCTGGAAGAAGTAGTAAGAAATAGTAAATAGTAAATTGCAAATAGTAAATTTAAATTTAAAATTTTAAATATGATTAGAAAAGTTTTAAGTAGGCTTACGACAGTTATTTTGGAATTCGAAGTGATGATTCTTCATTTGATTGGAGATAATATTCCCTCTCATTATTTAAGACGAATATTTTACCGTTTTGCAGGAATTAAAATTGGCAAAGGTTCGACCATTCACATGGGTGCTCGATTTTATAATCCAAGAAATATAGAAATTGGGGAAGATTCAATTATTGGCGAGGATGTTGTTTTGGACGGAAGAGAGAAGCTTGTGATTGGGAATCACGTTGATATAGCATCAGAGGTTATGATTTATAATGCAGAGCATGATATTCAAAGCAGCGACTTTCAGGCTGTAACAAAACCTGTTGAAATTTCAGACTACGTTTTTATTGGACCGCGAGCTATTATTTTGCCCGGAGTAAAAATTGGTAAAGGAGCAGTAGTTGGGGCAGGCGCTGTTGTTACGAAAGACGTTGACGAAGGATCTATTGTGGGCGGAGTACCAGCAAAATACATCGGAGAACGGGGAGTAAAAGATTTTAATTATAAGCTCGGGCGCGCCGCATGGTTTAGATAATTGATATATTTTATATCTTTAATTAAAGATATACTGGTATATCTTCAGTCAAACGATATGAGCATGGTAATTCTTTCAATTATTATCCTATCCTACAACACAAAAGACTTAACGATTCAATGTGCAGAATCCGTAGCTAAACAGTACAAAAAAGAACTCGAAGAGAAGAATCTTGAGATTATCGTTGTTGACAATAATTCAAAAGATGATTCAGTATCTCAAATCTTAAATCTTAAATCTGAAATCTCAAATCTGAAAGTAGTCTTAAACAAGAAGAACGTTGGGTTTGCAAGGGGATGCAATATCGGTGCAAAGGCTGCAGAAGGCAAGTATATACTTTTTCTCAATTCAGATACGCAAGTGGAAGATAATGGATTTTTGTCAATGGTTGAGTTTTTGGAGAAAAACCCTAATGTTGCTATTCTGGGTGGCAAACTTCATAGTGCTGATGGATCAGCTCAGCCATCTTGCGGAAAATTTTATGATCTTTTTAATCTTGTTATTATGCTTTTGGGCTTGGAAAGATTGGGTTTTCTAAGATCGAGTCCAAACAAAATCCAAAAAGTAGATTGGGTAAGCGGGGCGTGCATGATGGTAAAAGGAGATGTTTTCAAGAAATTGGCAGGCTTTGACGAGAAACTTTTTATGTATATGGAAGATATGGAAATTTGTTATAGGGCAAAAAAACTTGGTTTCTCAACCTATTTTTATCCAAACCTAAAGTTAGGACATCAGTCTTTAGGAAGCAGCAACAGAACATTTGCTATAGTCAATATTTATAAAGGTATTTTGCATTTCTACTCAAAGCATAGAAGTTACTTTGAATACATGATTGCAAAAACACTTCTTATTGCAAAGGCAGCAATTTTGATTACGATAGGAGTTTTAACCTTTAATTCGACTTTAAGAGACAGATATAAAAAAGCAGTATCATAACTTATGAAGTTTCTGAAGTGGATTCTAAATAATTTTTTGTTTGTTTATACAATTTTTTTGTTAGGATTTATTCCTCTTTATCCCAAAATACCTCTTCTTGATGTTGTGAATACATGGGTGTATGTAAGAGCAGAGGATTTCATTGTTGCGTTTGTTGTTCTTGTTTGGATTATTTTACTTTTATTTAAAAAGGTTACTCTCAAAACTCCATTAACGATTCCTATTATGGTTTTTTGGATTATCGGCGGATTGTCAACTCTTCATGGGGTTTTGCTGCTTTTCCCAACACTTTCTGATGTATTTTCTAATGTAGCGTTTTTGAGTATGCTCAGAAGAATTGAATATATGTCTTTATTCTTTATTGCGTTTGCTAGTATCAAAAACAAAAAATACATAGAGTATGTCGCGATTACTTTGGCGATCGTTTTACTTCTGATCGTTGGATATGGGTTTGGGCAGAAATTTTTGGGATTTCCAGCATATCTTACTATGAATGAAGAATTTGCAAAGGGAATTCCGATACAGCTTTCTGCATTATCCCGTGTCCCCTCTACATTTGCAGGTCACTATGATCTAGCGGCATATTTGGTTCTCGCAATACCCATTCTTACAAGTGTTTTTTTTGGATTCAGAAATTGGTTAATAAGAATATTTTTGTTAGCATCGACTCTTCTTGGTTTTGCACTTATTGTTACGACAGTATCCCGTGTATCTTTTTTTGTGCTTTTGCTTTCTATGCTGATGTTATTAATTCTTCAGAAGAAAAAATTGATTATTGGTCTTCTTTTGGTTTTGACTTTGGTGCTTTTAATTTTTTCTCCAAGCCTTCTTAAGCGATTTCAGAGTACGGTTACAGAGGTTAATGTTCTGGTTGATGCGAAAACAGGAGGGGCAATTGGACAAGTCAAAGAAGTGCCTGCGCTATATTTTAAAGATAAAATAATCAAGAAAGTGCAAATCTCAGATCAAGATACTCTAAGCGCGAGTGTTGCAGGAATAGTACCTTTTTCCTCGGTTCCGCAAGTAGCTGCACTTGTGGTGGAGGCCAACAGTCCGACAGGAGAAAATCTGCCCCAGGGAACAAGTTATGTTAATCTTCCGCTTTCGCCTGTTATCAAAAAAGTAGATGAATATTTTTTTGAAAAACAAGCTAACAGAGGAGGAGTAGAATCAAAAGAAATAAGTATCTTTTACGGTGACTATTTGATAAAAAAAACAAAGGCATATGATCTTTCTTTTACAACAAGATTTCAGGGAGAATGGCCAAAGACTATAGAGGCATTCAAGCGTAACATTTTCTTTGGAAGCGGTTATGGCTCAGTCAGTCTTGCTGTTGACAATAATTATCTTCGTATTTTAGGAGAGTCGGGATTGCTTGGGCTTGCAGCTTTTCTTTCAATTTTTATAGTAGCAGTTATATATATTAAAAAATTTTTGCCCAAAGTAGATTCTCCAGTTTTCAAAAATTTTATTGTCGGTTTTATAGCAGGAAGCTTTGGTTTGGCGTTAAACGCTTTTTTGATTGATGTTTTTGAAGCATCAAAAATCGCTTTTACATATTGGCTTTTGATGGGAGTTGTAGTTGGCAGTATGAGCCTATATGGCTCAGAGATAGATCTTCTTAAGGAGTTTAAGAAGATAATTATTTCCTCTTTTGCATTTATTATTTATATTTTTATTATTACTGCAACATTTTTCTTTTTCCTATCTAACCACTATTTTATTGGAGACGATTTTACATGGTTTAGGTGGGCTCAAGATTGCTGCAGTAATGCAGTAAATTATTTCACACAGGCAAATGGATTCTTCTACCGTCCAGGTACAAAAATATATTTTTCCCTAATGTATTCGTCATTTTGGCTTAATCAAACAATGTATCATCTGGTTTCGATTTTTTTGCATTTCGCAGTTAGTGCACTTCTATTTTTGCTAGTCAGAAAGATTTTCAAGGATTACGTGCTGTCAACTATAAGCGTTGTTTTGTTTATTATTTTAAGCGGTCATCATGAAGATATATTTTGGATTTCATCGACAGGTTTTCTTTTCAACGCGATGTTTGCTCTTGCCAGCTTGTTGTCTTTTGTCGCTTGGAAAGAGAAGAAAAAAATAATTTATTTAATTATTTCAATAGCTTCTATATCTCTTAGCTTAATGTTTCATGAACTTGGAGTTATAGTTCCATTATTGGTAATTCTTTATGACTTTATTTTCGGACAGAATTTGACTGTAAATAATCTTTCAAGAAAAGCTTCGTACAAACTTCTCTTATTTCCCATCTTGCCATATTTGGGATTACGCTTTTTAGCCCAGAGCCATTGGCTTAGCGGAGATTATAGCTATAACATGTTTAAACTTCCGTACAATTTCTTAGGAAATACTGTTGGGTATCTGCTTCTTGATCTTTTGGGACCACAATCGCTATTCCTTTATGAGGTATTAAGAGATTTTTCGAGAGCACATATGATATTTGCTGTTCCACTTTCTTTTTTCATAATTTTAGGCTCAATTATTATGTGCAAAATAATTTTTAGAAATATTGAAGAAAAAGACCGTAAAATCATTATTTTCGGATTTTTATTCTTCATCATAGCTTTGCTTCCGTTTTTAGGACTAGGAAACATAACATCCCGTTATAGCTATCTATCATCTATAGGATTTGTAATCCTTTTTGCACTTCTTCTAAAAAAGTCATATATTTATTTAATAAGCATCAGCGATAAATATATTGGCACAGGAGCAATAGTGATAATTGTGGTCGTGTATTCTATGGTTCAGTTATTTGATCTTCAAAAAATTCACGCGGATTGGAGAGAAGCAGGTGAAAAGTCTAAAAGATTTCTCGTATCAATCGAAGAGTATTCCAAAGACTTTTGGATAAGAGACAATTTGAGTTTTTACTTCGTTGGCATGCCGATTAAAAATGGTGAAGCATGGGTGTGGCCGGTCGGACTTAAAGATGCCTTGTGGCTTGCATTCAAAAATCCAAATCTTGCGGTTTATGTCTCATCAGACACTAATTCTGCCTTGAATCAGCTGACAGTTTCGACCAACGCTCATGTATTCAGATTTGATAAAGATGGGAATGTGGAAGAGATTAGCAGAACAAAGAAGGGGCAAATAATCCTCGTAAATCCACCAAGGAAACATTAAGCTTGGAAATGAGCAGCAGAATGCAGTACAATTAGAACAATGAAGAAATTTCATATCTTTGCTCTAATAGTTATTATTCTGGGAGCTTTTGTTGTCAGGCTATATAAATTCAATAGCCCTGTTGCGGATTGGCATTCGTGGCGACAAACTGACACATCAGCAGTTTCTAGAAATTTTGTAAAAGATGGATTTGATTTATTGCGTCCTAAATTTGACGATTTTTCCAAAGGAGTTTCCTTAATTGATAATCCGGAAGGTTATAGATTTGTCGAATTTCCCATCTACAATGTTTTTCAGGCGGGACTTTACAAAAATATTGGTCGTTTGACTCTTGAGGAGTGGGGGAGAATAGTAACGATTTTCTCTTCTCTAGCATCTATCGTTTTTCTTTATCTTTTGGTTACGAAATATACTAATTCTCGCACCGGACTTTTGTCTGCTTTATTCTTCGCTTTTGTTCCTTATAGTATTTATTATAGTCGAACTATTCTTCCGGACCAGTCCATGGTAGCAGCACTCCTTGCGGGAACATACTTTTTTTCAAATTGGATAGAAGTGTCAGAAGTCAGAGTTCAGAAGTCAGAGTTCAGAAGTTTTATTTTTTTTATTCTTGCTGTAATTTTTACTGCGACCGCATTGCTTCTAAAACCATATGCTTTATTTTTTACTCTGCCAATGGTTTATCTTGCATGGCATAGGTTCGGATTGTCAATTATCAGGCAATGGCAGCTTTGGTTTTTTTTGATTCTGGCAACTTTACCTTTATTTTTCTGGCATACATGGATGAGTCAAAAAGAGTTTATTCAGGGAGTTCCGCGCAATAATTGGCTTTTTAATGGAAATGGAATTCGTTTTAAGGGAGCTTTTTTTCACTGGCTTTTCGCAGACAGAATCGCTCGGCTTATTTTAGGCCACTGGGGATTGCCATTCGTTGTGTTGGGGATGCTCAGAAAAATAAATAAAAAAGAAGGGTGGCTGTTTTTTTATTTTATCCTATCTAGTCTTACCTTTATGACTGTTTTGGCAACAGGAAACATTCAGCACGATTATTACCAAATTCTAATTATGCCAACTTTGGCTATATTTTTTGCTAAAGGAATAAATTTTATTTTGGAAAAAAACGAAGTATTTAATTACTGGACTTCTCGTTTGACAGTTATAGTAAGCATTGTCTTTATGCTTGCTTTTGGATGGTTTTCTGTTAGGGATTACTACAGTATTCAACATCCTAATATTATAATTGCAGGAAAAACAGTTGATACGTCAATCCCCAAAGATGCAAAAATTGTCGCGCCTTATGGCGGGGATACTACGCTTTTGTACTACACCAATCGAAAAGGTTGGCCTGTTTTTGACAGATCTTTTAAAGATTTTAAGAAAGCAGGAGCATCCTACATGGTTTTTGCTGACCCAACTGCCGAAGAGCTTAATCTGGAAACCTTATTTAAACCTGTAATAATAACGAAAGAATATGCGATATTTGATCTCACGCAACCAACTGCACTAGGTTTAATTGAGCAAGCAGGGAAAGACTAAGATGAATATTCTTCTGGTTTCATCATATCTGCCTTATCCTCTTTTTTCTGGAGGCCATATCCGTTTATACAATTTGATAAAAGAGTTAAGCAGCAAGCATAGGATAACTTTAATTTGCGAAAAAAGAGATTACCAAGGGAATAATGAAATCTCACAAGTTCAAAAGTTTTGTAAAAAAGTTATAACAGTACCCCGTAAAAAACAATGGTCTGTGGTAAATATTATAAAAACTGGATTTTCACTTTCCTCATTTTTAATAACCGGTCACACAAGTTGGGAGATGAAGAAAGAAATTAAAAGAGAATTTATTGAGTCTAAATTTGATTTAATTCACGTAGAGACTTCTTATGTCATGCAAAATATTCCGCGGGTGGAAATTCCCTTAGTTTTGGTTGAACACAATGTAGAATACTTAGTTTACAAGCGTTTCGTCGATAGCGCTCCTTTGCCGCTTAGACCGCTTTTGTATTTAGATGTTTTAAAACTTAAATATTGGGAAGAAAAAATGTGGGAGAGAGCTACAAAATTAGTAGCAGTTTCCGAGATTGAGAAAAAAATAATGAAGCAAAAAAGAAAGGATGTGGTAATAGTTTCAAACGGAGTTGATATTGATAAATTTAAAGTTTTAAAATCCGAAATCCGAAATCCGAAATCCGAAATCCGAATTTTATTTATTGGAGAGTTTAAGTGGGTGCAAAATATAGATGCAATAGAATGGATAATCAAAGATATTTGGCCAAAACTTAAGGCAGAATTTATTCCTCTAATGAATAATAAAGGTTTGAAGTTATGGGTGGTAGGAAGAAAAATTCCGGATTCAATCAGAAAATTAACAAGTGATAAATCCATAATTTTTGATGAAAATGCCCCAAAAGAGACTGAACAAATTTATGAAGAATCAGATCTCTTACTTGCTCCGATTAGAGTTGGTGGAGGAACTAGCTTTAAAATTCTAGAGAGCATGGCAAGCGGAGTTCCTGTGCTAACAACGCCTTTAGGAAATACAATTGACGCAAAAGAAAATTCTGAAATTGTAATTGCCAATGATTCAGATGGATTCGTAAAAAAAATTCGGGAACTGTTCGTAAACGAGAAGTTTTATAATACTATTGCTAGAAATGCGCGAAGGTTAGTTGAAGAAAAATTCAATTGGCAAAAAATTTCTCGTGATTTAGATTCTGTATATGAGTCAGTAATGTCTTATGCTTGATTTATCTATAATTATTGTAAATTATAATACAAAAGAATTTTTGAAGAGATGTATTAATTCTATTATGAATTCTATTTCAAAAAAGATTAATTATGAGATTATTGTAGTTGACAATGCGTCGACCGACGGTTCTCCGTCGGTAATTTCCAAGTTTCAATTTCCAATTTCAAACATCAAAATAATTTTAAATAAAAAGAATGTGGGTTTCTCAAAAGCAAACAATCAGGGGATAAAAGTTTCAGAAAAAAGTAGATATGTTTTTTTTGTAAATCCGGATACGCTTATGCAAAAAAATACGATTGAAAAAATGATTGAATTTTTGGATAAGAATAAAAATGCGGGAGCGGCAACTTGTAAGCTTGTAACGTTGAACGGGCAAATAGATGATGCTTCGCACCGAGGATTTCCAACCCCATGGAATTCATTCTCACATTTTTCAGGACTTGCGAAGATGTTTCCAAAAATGAAATTATTTTCCGGATATAATCTTGGCTGGATGGATATTGAAAAAATACACGAAATAGATGCTTTAGCTGGAGCTTTTATGATTGTTAGAAAAAAGGCCGGAGAAGATGCGGGCTGGTGGGATGAGGATTATTTTTTCTACGGGGAAGATATTGATTTTTGCTACATGTTAAAACAACTTGGTTGGAAAATTTATTATGTTCCGACTGTTTCCGCAACTCATTATAAAGGCGTAAGCGGTGGAATAAAATCTATTTCCAAAGAAATTACTACTGCAAGCAAAGAAACAAAAAAAAGAGTAACCAAATGGAGATTTAATGCTATGAGAATATTTTACAAAAAACATTACAAGGATAAATATCCGTGGATTGTTAACTTCTTGGTTGATAAGGGGATTTCTGTTAGAGAACGTTTTTCAGGAATATAGCTATCCTGAGGTGTCAATCTAACTTTACCCCTGGGTGTCTGAACTATTAATTTATATGAAAATTGGGATTGATTGTCGGTTGTGGGATGAGACTGGAGTAGGCCGTTATATTCGAAATTTGGTTTTAAACTTACAGAAATTAGATAAGGAGAATAAATATGTTTTATTTGTTTTGTCGAAGGATTACTCTAACATCAAATCGCAACTCATAACTCACAACTCTCAACTAGTCAAAGCGGACGTTAAGTGGCATTCAGTTGAAGAGCAGTTGAAATTCCCCATGATTTTAAAAAGAGAAAATTTGGATCTTATGCATTTTACGTATATTTCTGTCCCTATTTTTTATAATAAACCTTTTGTTGTTACCATTCATGATTTGATCCCCTACCATTTTCCAACAAGTCAAGCTTCAACTCTCAGTATGCCTTTATATAATCTTAAACTTTTTGGATACAAGTTTGTTATAAATATAGCGGCAAAAAAAGCAAAAAAAATCATTGCAGTCTCCAATGTAACTAAAGAAGAAATAATAGATCATTTAGGAGTTAATCCTCAAAAAGTTGTGGTGACGCATGAGGGGGTAGATTGCAAAATCACAAATCCAAAATCACAAGCTTCAAGTAAATTTCAAATTTCAAATTTCAAATTAAAAATTAAAAAATATTTTTTGTATGTTGGCAACACGTATCCGCATAAAAATTTAGAGAGACTTTTGGAGACATTTAAGCTATTAAATTCCGATAGTGGTTTGGTCTTGGTTGGAAAGGAGGATTATTTTTACAAAAGACTAAAAAGGAAGGCTCGAGAAATGGGAATTTCAGATAGGGTAATTTTTTTACAAAATGTTTCAGATCAAGAATTAGTGGATTTATACAGGAATGCTTTGGCACTAGTTTTACCTTCCCTAATGGAGGGATTTGGATTGCCAGCTTTGGAAGCAATGGAAAATAAGTGTCTGGTTTTAGCATCAGATATACCTTCACTGATCGAAACTTGTGGTAATGCAGCTTTATATTTTAATCCATTAAATATTAATGACCTAGCAGATAAGCTCAGTATGGTTAGTCTCCATACTACAGAGTATGGAGAGTTGGAAAGGTTAAGAAGGGAGGGAGTTAGAAGAGCAAAACTTTTTTCCTGGCGCAAAATGGCAAAGGAGACTCTTGTAGTTTACCAAAAGTCGGCCCCTAACCCTTAGGCTTCAATGCCTGTCTACGTTCCAGATGCTAAGCTAAATTATCGGAAAAGAAAACATCTAAAACTATAGTGCTATCTAGTGATAGAGTTTTGTAAATTTTTAGTTGAATGTAATACCTTCCCACGTTGTAATAACTTCCCACCTGAGAGGTAGGGAATCAGAAATGATAGCTATTTACCCGGCAGCAAAATTGCCCAATGTCCCAACCCGCTTCGCCCGCCTCTGGCGTGGCTTCGCCGAATCGAGGCGAGCGGTAAGGTCGTGGGTGAGGGGTCTACTTCTAATATGTCTAAAACCATTTTCTCAAAAGAAGAAGTAAGTACTAAAATAAATTTGTGTCTAAAGTATAACGCTATGTAGTATCATACTTTGGGACTCCGCCGAAAATGTTATCTATTTTCAAAAGTTTGTTCACGAGCTAATTATGTCATTTATCATTAAAATGAGAAGCAATAGAGATGAAAGATTGGTATAATTGGTTTGTGAAACCGTTCGATAAAACTCAGGATCTGAAAGTTGCTTTAATTTATGACAGGTTAAATAAGTGGGGAGGGGCGGAGAGAGTTTTATTGGTTCTTCACGAGTTATTTCCTGATGCGCCGCTTTACACTTCGGTTTATGGTTCGATTAAAGCATCCTGGGCCAAAGTTTTCGAAGTCAAAACTTCATTTCTGCAAAACTTGCCACTTGCGACTCATCATGAATTGTTCGCTACCTTAATGCCAATTGCGTTTGAGAGTTTTAATTTTGACGAGTTTGATTTGGTTATTTCTGTAACGAGTGAAGCGGCAAAAGGAATTATTACAAAACCAAAAACAAGACATATTTGTTATTGCCTAACACCCACTCGGTATCTGTGGAGCGGATATGATGAGTATTTCAAAAATCCAATTCTAAGGTTTTTGTCAAAACCAATTGTTGCTTATTTAAGGTTTTGGGACAAAATTGCAGCACAGCGTCCTGATGCATTCATTGCAATTTCAAAAGAAGTGCAAAGTAGAATTAGAAAATATTATGAAAGAAAATCAGAAATAGTTTATCCCCCAGTAGAAGCGTTCAGCCATCAGCGTCTAACGTTCAGTTCGAAACTAGACGCTGGCGCACTAGACGCTAGACGTTCGTATTTCTTGATTGTTTCCCGTTTAGTTCCTTACAAAAAAATAGATTTAGCGGTTAAAACATTTAATAAATTAAAATTACCCTTGAAAATAATTGGAATTGGATCAGAAATGGGAAGACTTAAAGCAATGGCAAAATCTAATATTGAGTTTTTGGGTAACTTGACTGATAAAGAACTTGTGGGGTATTATAGTGAATGTCGCGCTCTAGTTTTTCCAGGCGTTGAGGACTTTGGACTGGCGATATTAGAAGCTCAAGGTTTTGGAAAGCCGGTCATTGCATTTAGAGCAGGCGGAGCGCTGGAGACAATAGTTGAAGGAAAAACAGGCTTGTTTTTCGGTGAACAAAGTGTTGGGAGCTTAAGCGCAGCAATAGAGCGATTTAACAATATAACAATTGACGCAAAAGATTGCGTAGAACAAGCCAGTAAGTTTAGTGTTGAAATGTTTAAGAAACAATTTATGAACGCTATTAACAATGTAGCAATTTAACAATGTAGCAATTTATGTTTATGAAGATTGTTATTTTTGCAGGAGGAGTAGGTACAAGGCTGTGGCCTTTGTCTAGAAAAAATAGCCCAAAACAGTTTGAAAAAATTTTGGGAGATAAGTCTACACTTCAACTTGCAGTTTACCGCCTTCGACCGGATTTTGCGTTCGAAGACATTCATATTGCAACTGGTAAAAAATACGAAAAAGTAGTAAGAGAACAGCTTCCTCAAATCCCAGCCAAAAATTTTATTTTTGAACCTGCAATTAGAGATGTAGGTCCTGCAGTTGGAATGGCAATGTCAATTATTGCAAAAGACCATCCCAATACGCCTGTTGCAATTTTATGGAGTGACCATTTTGTCAAGAAAGAAAGACGTTTTCGTGAAGTCTTGCATTTTGCGCAAGATCTTGTGAAGAAAAATAACAATTCACTTATATTGATTGGACAGAGAGCAAGATTTGCTAATCAAAACTTGGGATGGATTGAATTTGGAGAAGAAGTAAGGGAAATAAGAGGGACAAAAGTTTTTAAATTTAAAAAACTAATCTATCGACCTAGTCTTGAACAAGCCCAGCGATTTTTGGAAACTGATAATTTCGCTTGGAATCCTGGATATTTCGTCACAACTCCAAAGTTTCTATTGTCTCAGTTTGAGAAATTTGCAAAAGACCTATACAAAGGAATTATGAAAATAAAAGATAAGGAAACTCTTAAAGCGATATATCCAACTTTGGAAAAGATAAGTTTTGATAATGCTATCTTAGAAAAAATAGATTCTGATTTTGTGTCTGTTATTGCTGCAGATTTGGGATGGAGCGATGTTGGAGCATGGGAAGCATTAAAAGAGGCTTTGGAAAAAGCATCGGATGAAAATGTTACAAAAGGAAGAGTTCTTATAAAAGATTCCTCAGATAATCTTGTCTTTAATTATACCGATCAACTGGTTGTAGGTATTGATCTTGAAAAAATGCTTGTGATTAATACGGATGATGTGCTTTTGGTTTGTAGTAAAAATTCTGTCCCCAAGATAAAAAAGCTTGTTGAGAACTTGGAAAATACCCCAAATGTACATCTCACATAACTTATGTTTGCTACGAAGGTTACAGAAATAAAGAAAAGCACTTTTTATTTTTTCGCCAAGAGGTTGATAGATATAATCTTCTCTCTTTTATTGTTAGTAATATTTTTTCCTATTATAATTATGATAGCAATAGCAATAAGACTTGATTCCAGAGGTCCCATTTTGGCAGATACCCCTCAAAGAATAGGCAGGAATGGTAAGCTTTTTAAGATGTATAAATTTAGATCTATGGTGGAAAATGCTCATGAAATATTGCGGGAAAATCCAAAATACTCAAGGCTATATAATGTTTATAAAAGAGGAAGTTACAAGTTGAAAGATGATCCTAGAATTACCAAGATTGGACGCTTTATACGCAAACATTCGTTGGACGAGATTCCTCAAACTCTAAATATTTTAAAAGGAGAAATGAGCTTGGTAGGGCCTCGGGCTTATTATCCGGATGAACTGCAAAATCAGCAGAAAAAATATCCCCATACGATAGATTCTGTAAGAGTTGTGCTCTCTGTAAAGCCCGGAGTTACCGGATTCTGGCAGGTATCAGGAAGAAGCGAGATAAATTTTGATAAACGCATTGAAATGGATGCTGAATATGTGAAGAAAAGATCAATTCTGCATGACCTTTGGATAATTGCCAAAACCCCCTCGGCCATGATAACAGGTAAAGGCGCCCTCTAGTCGATCGGAGTTGACATATGCTTATTTTTTTGTTTATCATTAAAGGATGGAAGGATTTAATAAGATTGACTTAGAAGCTGCTCCCTCCCGACCCGCAGATCCCATCATCATTAACAATAGACCGAAAGCAAGAAGATCCCTTCCCAAGAAATCATTGATTGTTTTGGCAGTTTTGGCAGCTGTCTTGTTGGTCTTCGGATTAATTCTCATTGTCCCAGTACAGAAAGCTATTTCTGATGCTAAGGCCACATTTGCACAGATAAAAATTACAGTAGATGCTCTAAAGAAGCAAAATATAGCTCAAGCATCAATAGAGCTTGATAAAACCAAAGAAAAATTAACTCAAACTCAAAAAAGTTTGGATGCGATGGGTTATCTTGGGTTTATTCCGATTGTGGGCATATATTATAGCGACGCACAGCACTTAGTTAAAGCAGGATTTTATAGTTTGGATGCGGCACGCGTCCTTATTGATTCTATTGAGCCTTATGCTGACGTATTAGGGTTGAAAGGACAGGGAAGTTTTGTTGGCGGTACAGCCTCACAGCGTATACAAACAGCAGTTACCACCATGGGTAAAATTACACCTCATATAGATGATATTGCGGCGCATATGGTGGAGGCCCAAAAAGAAATAGATGCTGTTGATCCAAATCATTATCCCCCCATCTTTGGAGGACAAAAAATTAAAAAAGGACTATCGGACGTACGGCAATTAGTTGATCAAGGAGTTACATTTGTTTCCGATGCAAGACCCCTTATTAAGCTTCTTCCTAGCCTCTTGGGAGATCCAAAAGAGAAAAAATATCTTGTTTTGTTCCAAAATGATAAAGAACTACGGCCAACTGGTGGATTTATCACTGCCTATGCAGTTTTTAGAATAGATAAGGGGGTTATTCATGTAGACAGATCAGATGACATTTATGCATTGGACAATGGAATTTTTGGCAAATCCAAGGCACCAGCCCCTATTCTTAAATATCTTCCCCAGGTACCTCTTCTTAACTTAAGGGACTCAAATCTTTCTCCTGATTTTGTGACATCGATGGATATGTTCAATAGTCTTTATAAAAAAGCCTCAGGATATACAGATGTGGATGGAATTATCGCTTTGGATACCAATGTTCTAGTTTCAACAATTAAAATATTGGATGATGAGGTCTATGCAGGCGGAGTAAAATTCACAAGTAAAACTGATCCTCGCTGCGATTGCCCCCAAGTTATCTACGAGTTAGAGAGTCTTGTCTCAACACCCAAGTCCGTAGATTTGAAGGTAACTACTCTTGCGGCTGTTCAAGCTCAGAGAAAAGACATGATCGGAGTTTTGTTGTATGCCATTATGGATAAAGCTCTAAAATCTTCTCCAAAGCTTTATTGGGGGGCTTTATTTCAAGATATGCTAACGCAGGTGCAGCAAAAACATGTTATGTTTTACATTTACAATAAAGATGCTCAGATAGGTGTTGAATCTTTGAATGCGGGAGGACGAATAAGGCCATTTGAAGGGGATTACCTACACATCAACCAGGCAAATTTTGGAGGAGCAAAATCTAATCTATTTGTTCAAGAAACAGTAACCCAAAATTATGAAATAGGAGGAGATGGTGTTATAACTAAAAAGATTACTATAAATTACAAAAATCCCCATGCTCCGTCTGACTGTAATTTGGAGCGTGGAAATCTTTGTATAAATGCAGTTCTTAGAGATTGGATCAGAGTGTATGTTCCACAAGGGAGCAAGTTAATAGACAGCAAGGGCTCAGAAGTTAAGATGACATCTTATGATGAATTGGGTAAAACTGTTTTTGAAGGATTCCTTACAGTTCGGCCAAAAGGAGCTGCAATTTTTTCGATGTCTTACACTTTGCCATTTAAAGTAAAAGATGGAAATCTTCCTCTCTATATTCAAAAACAACCGGGAACAGGCGGAAATGAGTATACAACAGAGGTTAGGGGAACAAAAGTTGACAACTTCCCGCTCTTGACAGATAAAGAAACAAAGATACATTTGTAAACTTTCTATGTTTAGTTCTTATAAAACAGAAGCGATTGTTCTTAAAAGAAGGAACTTTGGTGAAGCGGATAGAATTTTAACCATATTTACAAAGTACAATGGTAAGATTACGGTAAAAGCTCCCGGGGTTAGAAGAATTACAAGCAGAAGATCTTCCCACATAGAGCTTTTAAATCTTTCTATTTTTACTCTTTATAAAAGTTCAAAAACGTTTTTTCCCATAGTAACAGAAGCTCAAGTCCTAGAGGATTTTTTTCTTATTAAAGATAATCTTGAAAAGATTGGATATGCTTATTATATCTGTGAGCTGATAAATGGTTTGTGTCCAGACAATCAGGAAAATAGAAGCGTGTTTTTTCATCTCAAATCTACTCTTTCCGCGCTTTCTCAAACTTCAGATGCGCATACACTTGTAAAAAAGTTTGAAAAAGATCTATTAAGAGAGCTCGGATTTTGGTTAGAGGCAAAACTTTTACAAACTCAAGATTCACAAACGGTTATGGAGAGATTATTGGAGCGAGAGCTTAAAACTGTCCGCGTGATGCCACTTTTTTCTCTTTGATTAAAGCTTTAAAAGTTAGAATATCTACGATTAATAAAACCACTGAATAAGTACCATAAATAATAGCGGTTAAAGTATTAACATTTATAAAAACAAAAAAGAAAAACAAAACCATCAATGGCATTAAAAACAATCCGATTAGCGAAGAAACAAGGACTATTTGTTTGAATCTGGGGTAGAAAATAATTCCTAAAACATTAAAGCTTCCAATAACGGCGAGTGTGTAAAATACGTAGTGATAAATTGCAAAAGTCATTGGCCATGAAACCCCCAAAAAAATTGGCATCTTTTCGAGATAATGCGGGAATCTTAAGTACATAAAATAAGGTTGAGGAAAAATATGCGTTGGAGCAATAAGTATTGTAGCTAAAATAATGACAAAAATATATAAAGGAATAAGTTTTTTTAATTCGATTTTTGTCTTACTCATAGATCATTATTATGCTATAATTTAATAAATGAATGCAAATTTGATGGTCGCGTCAAACGCGATGGACAAGATTATTGCGCTTTGCAAGAGGCGGGGCTTTATTTACCCAGGATCGGAAATATACGGAGGATTGGCAAATACTTATGACTACGGACCTGCAGGAACAGAACTTCTTCGAAATATAAGAAATCTTTGGTGGAATAATTTTGTTCACAAAAGAGATGATATTGTTGGTCTTGATGCGAGCGTTATTTCTCATCAGGAAATTTGGAAGGCATCAGGACATGCCACTGGATTTGCCGATGCGATGGTTGATTGCAAAAATTGCAAACTTCGTTTGCGAGCAGACCATTTGACAGAAAGGAGCACAAAGAAAAAAGTTGAGGGGAAAATCTTAGAAGAACTCGAAAAAATAATTCAGAATAGCAAAGACTTAGTTTGTCCCAATTGCGGAAAACATGACTGGACAGAGGTTAGGAGGTTTAATTTATTGTTTCCGGTTAATTTAGGAATTGTGGAGGAAGATCAGTCACTTGCCTATCTTCGTGGAGAAACTGCGCAGGGAATGTTTATCAATTTCAAAAATGTCGTTGATTCAACACGAATTAAATTACCTTTTGGGATAGCCCAGCTGGGAAAAAGTTTCAGAAATGAAGTAACTTTAGGCAATTCTGTTTTTCGCACTCTTGAGTTTGAACAGGGAGAAATTGAATATTTCTTTGATGCCGATAAAACAAATTGGGAAGAACTCTTTGACGAATGGAGGCAAACAATGTGGAATTTTGTTGTGGAGGAATTAGGAATCAACGAAAAAAATCTTCAATGGAGAGTTCATAGCGATGAAGAAAGATCGTTCTACAGCAAACGAACAGAAGATTTAGAGTACAAGTTTCCATTTGGGTTCAAAGAGTTGTGGGGGATAGCTTATCGGACAGATTATGATTTGGTTCAGCATATGAAGTTTTCTAGCAAAGATTTGTCTATCACAGATCCTCAAACAGGTAAAAAAATCATGCCTCATGTTATTGAACCAGCGGTTGGAATTAACAGAATGCTTTTAATGCTTTTATCTGATTCTTATAGAGAAGAGGAAAAAAGAATAGTTTTGAAACTTCATCCAAAGCTTGCTCCTTATAAAGTAGCTGTTTTTCCACTTCTTGCTAACAAACCTGAGTTGGTTGAAAAAGCAAAGAAAATCTACAAGGATTTGAGAAAAAATTTCTCAGTTGTTTTTGATGATAGGGGAAATATAGGAAAGAGATATTATTCTCAGGATGAGATCGGTACTCCATTTTGCGTAACAGTTGATTTCGAAACTTTAGAGAACGATACAGTTACCATTCGCGATCGCGACACAATGAGACAAGAAAGAACAAAAGTAAATAAACTTGTCTCTTGCTTTCAAGATAAGATAAGCTAAGCTAATGCCAGAGAGAGAAAAATCCATAAATTTTCATCGGGAAACAGAACGAATTCAAAGCGAATGCGGATTATTTGCCGTATACCTCAAAGATCCAACAGATACAGATGTTCGGGCTATTTCATTTCAAGCCGGTACAGATTTACAACATCGCGCTGAAGGATCAGCAGGAATGTGGATTAGCAATGGAAAATCTTCAGACTCGGTAAGAGAATCAGGTACTGTAGCAGTAGCATTTCAAGATGGAAGAAATCTCCCCTTTGTGGAAAATCCGCATATTGCTTTCTTACATACCCGTTACCCTACAGCTGGAGGCTCTAACCATAAACCCAATATCCAACCGTTGTTTCTAGACGGTATCACATTTGGACATCATGGAAATTTAACTAATGCTCAGGAAATATCAGATCGAATCGGATTTGTTCATCAGGGAGAAAGCTTTCCTGATAGTGATTCGTGGATCGCTCTGAATGCAATAGTAAAAGAGAAAGGATCGACATTAGCGGAAAAAGTTATTAATGCGCAAAAGAATTTTGAAGGAGGATGGGCATTTATTGTTACCGATGGAGAAATAATTGTTGCGTCTCGTGATCCGCATGGAATAAGACCTTTGTCTGTTGCGGTTCTTGGTGATGAGGCTTCGTCCAAAGGCTATGTTTTATCTGTTGAATCTTGCGTTTTTAACAAGATGGACGTTTCTGATTTTAGAGAAGTGTTGCCCGGAGAAACCATTACCATTGATAAGTCTGGCGTAAAAACGGTAGATATTAATCCGAAAGAACAAATGTCTTGTCTGTTTGAATTTGTTTATATGATGCGTCCTGATAGTGAGTTTTTAGGAGAGATAGTTTATAAGACTAGAAGAGAAGCGGGGCGGCAGTTATGGAATGAGGCACCCGTAGAGTTGGAAAAAGGAGAGGAACTTGTGGTTATGCCGGTACCTAATTCTGGAAGACCTTCTGCGCTTGGTTTTTTTCATGAAGCCCAAAACGATCTTGGATTAAGAGTTACTTACGACGAGGGATTATTATCCAATGCTTATTCTGGCCGAAATTTTATTAAATCATCTGCGCAAAGAAAAGCTTACCTTAAATTCTACGCAATTAAGGAATTATTAGTAAACAAGGTAGTTGTTCTGGTCGACGATTCGATAGTAAGAGGAGACACAGCGCCTGTTTTGGTTGAGATGTGTAAGGAGGAGGGTGCAAAAAAGGTTCATATGCGTGTTGCATCGCCACCAATCAAACATCCATGTCATTGGGGAGTAGCAATGCCTACATACGAAGAATTATTGGCGAATAAAATACTAAGTCTGACAGATAGAGAGGAGCATTTGGGGGTTGCAAGTCTTGCCCATCTTAGTCTAGATGGTTTAATAAAGGCAACAGGAGTAAGTAAGGATAAATTTTGCACACACTGTTTTGATGGAAAGGGTCCACCGTTAAATGGACGAGGAGCAATACCTTTAAGAGAATAATGCGTTTCTCTTGACAAAAGTGTTGGTATTGCTACAATTAATATGTTAATGAAAAATAAAAATTTGATTATATTTCTGATTGTTGGTTTGGTTATTCTGATTGGTGCTGGCGCCCTAATTTTATCCTCCAACAAAAAAGTCGCTCCTGTTCAGATTGATCAGACCCCACAGGAAGAGAAAATAACAGTGATTAAGCCGGAGGATATAGGATTAACTTTAACAGCGGAAGCTGACAATAGAAAGGTTATTTTGGAGGTTAATAACACGCAGGGTTTGGTGGGATTTGACTATGAATTATCCTATACTTCAAAAGGAGATATTCCAAGGGGAGTTATCGGACACATAGACGTGAAGCAGCCAGGACAATTAGTAAAGCAAGAAATAATTTTAGGCACATGTTCTGACGTTTGTCATTACGATGAGGATGTATCCGATATTAAAGTTGTTCTTAAAGTTGCAAAAACAGATGGTTCCACCGCTTCAGTTGAAAAATCTCTCGAGTTTTAACGTTTAATTCCTAAATCCAAGTTTCAATAACTACATCTTGCGTACTATGCTTTGCAGGACACTATTTTAGTCATTTTCCTCTTGACAAGTGGGAAAAAGTGGTTCAAAATAATAATAAGTAGTCTAAAGTGGGAAAAAGTGGGACGGACTGAACGAAGTGAAGGAGTCCGCTTACGAGAGCAGCAGAGACAAGGGGGACAGGCAAGACATAAACACAAATAAAACAATATGAAGCGGCAGGCAGGAATGTTGTTGGGGCAATTCGAGGGAATTGTTGGAGAGAAGAGCAGAGTTGCTCTTCCTAAAAAACTAAGAGAAATTATTGGAAGCAAATTAATAATAACCTTGGGATATGAAAATTCGCTTATTATCGTATCGGAAGAAGGCTGGAAGGCTCTCTTGGAAGGAACAGAAGGCAGGCCTTTTATCGAGAAACCGGCCAGGGAAACTCAGCGATATCTTCTTGGAGGAGCAACGTTCGTTGAGCTTGACGCTAAGGGAAGGTTTGTTATACCTGACTACTTGCGACGGTTTGCAAAGATTAAAGGAGAAATTGTATTCCTAGGATTGTCACGATACGTTGAGGCTTGGGATAAAGAAATTTGGGAAGCCTACAGACTTAATCTTGAAAAAAATATAGACAAAATTTCGCAAAGACTAATTAAGGGAGGAGAAAAAGGTGGTTTACCGGATCGCAAATAGGAAACCGATATGGGATCGGTACAGATATGACGATGTGGTAGGATGAATAATTTTCATACGCCAGTTCTTTTAAAAGAAATTAGTGAATATTTAAAAGTTGAAAAGGGCAAGAAATATATAGACGCAACAATTGGTGGAGGAGGACACAGTTTTGAGATTTTAAGAAGAGGTGGAACTGTTTTGGGAATCGACGTTGATAAAGAAGCAATAGAATACGTTAAAAATAATTTTAAATTTCAAATTTTAAATTTCAAATTGAAGCTGGTAAGAGGAAATTTTAGAGACATAGACGAAATTGCACGTTTAAATAATTTTGAGCATGTCAAACGTGGTTTTGATAGAGTGGCTGGAGTAATTTTTGACCTTGGTGTATCCAGTCATCAGATAGATTCGCCCACGCGTGGGTTCAGTTTCCAGAATGAGGGCCCTCTGGATATGCGAATGGATCAGGAGTTGGGGGTTAGGGCCCTTGATTTAATAAAAATTTTGACGAAAGGAGAGCTTTATGAAATTTTTACTAAATTTGGTGAAGAGAGTCGTGCTTGGGAAATTTCTGACGCTATTGTCCGGGCCCGTGGTGTAAAGCCTATTGAAACGGCAGGAGATTTAGCTTTAGTTATTGAAAAGGCGGTTGGTATGAAGAAAGGATCAGCATCCGCCTTCGCCAAAGCTTCGGCGGACAAGAAAGTCTTTCAGGCATTAAGAATTGTAGTAAATGACGAGTTGAATTCCATTATGGAAGCTTTACCTAAAGCGTTAGAACTATTAGAGAGAAATGGAAGATTGTGCGTAATTTCATTCCATTCTTTGGAAGATGGAATTGTAAAAAGGAAATTTATAGAATTTGAGAAAAAAAATATGGGGAGAATTATTACTAAAAAACCAATTGTACCGACAGATGATGAGATAGAAAAAAATAAAAGAGCAAGAAGCGCAAAGCTGAGAATTTTTGAAAAATATGAAAAAACCTAGCCTTATTGTTACAATTTTGATAGGAATAGTAATTTCATTATCTATTATTAAGGCAATTGTCTATAACAGATTGTCAACAACGGGTATTTTTGTTGGCAAAGTGGAGGAGGAGATCAATTTTTACAAAACACAGAATGCTATCTTGTCAGAAAAACTTTTGACTTTCTCTTCTTTAACAAACATTGCAAAAAGAGCAGAAAAAGAGGGGTTTATCAGCGAGGAGAACTCGCTCATGGTTCTTAAAACATCAAAACCTTTGGCAGTTAGACCATGAAATGGCGCTATCCTTTTGTTTTTATAACATTGGTAATTTTCTTCATATTAGTAATGGCTCGTTTGTTTTACTGGCAGATTGTTAAGGCAGAAGAGCTATCTTTGATTGCTCAGTCTCAATATAGCGGTGTTATAAAAGTACACCCCAAACGTGGAGAAATAAAAACTTCTGATGGATTCCCAATTGCTGCCAATAAGGTTTCCTATCTGTTGTATATAAATCCTACAGAAGTAAAAGACAAGGCTAAAACGATAAATACACTTTCTGCACTTTTGAATTTGAGCACTGCTTCTATAAGTTCTCAGCTTGTTCCCGATCGATTATGGGTGCCAATCAAATCTGGAATGATTGCTTCACAGAAAGAGGAAATAGAGAAAATAAAGCTTCCAGGCGTTGGATTTGAGGAGCGTTTTTCTCGTTTCTACCCTGAAGCTTCTATTGCAGCGCACTTAGTGGGTTTTGTAGGTAAAAACGAATCCGGAGAGGATAAGGGGTATTTTGGACTTGAGGGATTTTACGATAGGCTTTTGAAGGGCAAGGAAGGATATAGAATAGAGCTTCATGATGCTTTGGGAAGACCTATTTTGATCAAAAGGAACAATAATACCAAGGGTTCTGATGGCGGGAGTCTACTATTGAGTATTGATAGATCAATACAATTTTTGGTTGAACAAAAGCTTATAGATGGAATAGAAAAATATGGCGCATTGGGAGGGATGGTCGGAATCATGGCGCCTAATACAGGAGACATTATAGCAATGAGTTCAATGCCTTCTTTTGCACCTGGAAAATATTGGGAATTTGATGAAAGTTTGTACAAAAATCCATTTATAACCAATACTTATGAGCCAGGTTCAACTCTTAAGCCTATTGTAATGGCTTCCTCTCTGGATGCGGGGCTTATCACCCCTCAGACAAAATGTCCTATTTGCGGTGGGCCTGTAGCAGTCAGCGATTATAATCTTCATACTTGGAATGATAAATATTACAAGGATACAAATATGGTTGAGATCATTCAGCATTCGGATAACACGGGTATGGTTTATGTTGCCCTAAAGCTTGGAGTAGACAGAATGATTTCATATTTGACCAAGTTTGGAATAGGAGAATCAACAGATATTGATTTGCAGGGGGAGACAGTGCCTTCTCTTAAACAAAGGCGCGCTTGGTATGATGTTGATTTGGCAACAACAGGTTTTGGGCAGGGAATTTCTGTGACTCCAATTGAGCTTTTGGCAGCATTTTCTACTCTTGCCAACGGGGGCAAATTGATGCAGCCTCGTGTTGTAAGTGCTTTTGAGAACGCAAATGGAGAAGTGCTCAAAATACCGACCAAAGTTAAGGGAACGCCGATTTCAGAAAAAACAGCTAAAGTTATGACTGAAATGTTGGTAAACGCTGTTGAAAAGGGGGAAGCTCAGTGGGCGAGGCTTAAAGGTTATAGGATTGCAGGGAAAACAGGAACTGCTTCTATTCCTGTAAAAGGACACTATGATCCTAACAATACAATAACTTCTTTTATAGGTTTTGCCCCGGCAGAAAAACCGAAATTTGTTATGCTTATAATTTTAGATAGACCTACTAGTTCTATTTACGCAGCCGAAACCGCAGCGCCCATGTTTTTTGATATTGCCAAAGATATTCTTACTTACTACGGAATTCCTCCAGGCGAGTAATTTTTGTTATAAAATTTAGAAAAAGTTATTGATAGAGCATCGAAAAAACATCTAAATGACAGAGAGATAAAGATACTTAGGTTGCGATTTATTGATAACCCCAAGACTCTTGAGGAAGTTGGTAAATTATTAGGTGTGACTAAAGAGCGCGTGCGACAAATTCAAAAAGGGGCTTTAGAAAAATTAGGAAAAGTTGCGGAATTGCAATCATTGCCATAAAAAGATGTGGTATTTGAGAGTCTATAGCTTTTGTGTTATAATGCTTTTGTTATGGAAGAACAAACACAGGAAGAATCAGTTCAACCACAAGAACCAAGCGAGTCATTGAAGCCATTTTCAGATGTAGAGCTTCTTGATGAATTAAGAAAAAGACTATTGAGTAATCCAAAGGTTGATCCTCAAGTTCTAGAGAGATTACAAACAACAGTATCGGAATTGCAAGAAAGAGAGAGGGTAAAGTCTGACATTAAACCAGAAGGAATAACAGAAGCAGCCTCATCGGTAGAGCCCACCAAACCAGAAAGCTCTGTGGAAAGCGAAGGCAAAAAATGGGCAAAAATCATAAGAGAAAAAGGTGTGGGATCTTTAAATGGCAAATTTAGGAAAGAATGGAGATACTTACAGGAAGGTGGCAACTTTTGCAGTATTGTTGAGAACTCATGGATCGGGTTTCGGTCTGCTGGTGTTTTCGGCTATAAAGATAAAAGCGAGGGGTCTCTTGCTCAAGGGGTGGACCCAGAAGGGTCTTCGCTTATTGAAAGAATAATACACCGAACTTTTGCAGAGGAAATAAGAATAACACGAAACGAGTCAAATCGTGCAAATCTTTTGTCACTGCAGCCTTTGGATTCAAAGTATGGCAGGTTTTGTAATGGGCTATTTGTTTGTTATGTTTCATGGTTAAGTAGGGCTTCGTGTCCGGATGGTAGGGGTGGAGTAGGATTTAAATTTAGTTTTGTGCTTCCTGAAAAGGAGAAAGTAGAATTTCTAGCGGCTCTTACGGGAAAATATGACCTAATTGAGGATATATTTCAAAATGTTTATCCTGGTCTAACAGGAGAAAATGGCGCAAAGAGGATGGAAGTTGATAAGCTATCGGTTATAACTCCAGATATTAAGCCCTATCCTGCTCAACCACCAAGGGCATCCTTTTCTCGTCTAGTAGGCGAAATGCCGTGGGGCGAACGAGGCGAAAACTTTTAACTTTGTTTTAATATAAAAAATCTGCTATTATGGTTTTGCCATGAAGAGAAAAACTATTTTATCATCTGAAACAAAAAAAATCTTTCAAGACCCAAAACTAAAGGGTAAACATATTATTATGATTGCAGGACGTATCTTTACTGCTCGTACTGGAAAAGAAGCAGTGAAAATTTTTAATAAAGTTACTAAGGATTATCCGGGAAAAGAACCCACAGTTACTTATATTCCCAAAGTAGAGAGCCTCATTCTTATAATATGCCGTTAACATTTGAGTTTGAGAAGTCTAACTCTCCGATTTTTGGTATTGTTTATAGACCGGTGGCATGGGTAGAGTTCTGGTCTAAATCTAAAAAGGAGTGGATAGGTATATGGATGGTTGTGGATAGTGGCGCAGACTATTCTCTTTTACCTGGGTATATGAGTGGATATCTTGGAATTGGTCTCACAAAAGAGTGCAAATCTTTTTCTACGTTTGGTATAGGAGGTAGAGGAAATGTTTTTCTTCTTGAAAAAGCAAAAATAAAACTGGGCGAATGGGAAATAACAGCGCCTGTTGGATTTTTAGAAAAAGATACAATTCCTCCACTTTTGGGAAGACATGGACTTATGGAAAAATTCGCAACCCTCTTTTTTAAACATAAAACGTTTTTCTCCGATAAACCCCCAAAGATCTAGCCGCAACGCCGATATTTTTTGACCTTGCAAAAGATCTATTAGCTTACTGCGGAATTCCTCCAGGCGAGTAATTTTTGTTATACCACTCCGCAATCATTTTGCAATAATTTGGTATGTACCTACCGTAGCTTTCAAAATGGAATTATCCTGCTATGGAAGTGTAAGCGTACCAAAATGATTGCTTCGTTAGGTATTATAATTTTTGCATTTTGAAAGCAGAGGGGTATATACTGACAACATTATTCCATGAATAATATTAAGACAGCATATGTTTCGGAAATCGTGGATGTTGTGGACACTAAAAACAAATTTTTGTTTAGTGTTGAAAAGCAAGAAGCGCATAAAAAGGGACTACTTCATAGGACTATACTTGCCCAGCTTATTAATTCCAAAGGAGAATGGGTTTTGGTTAAACAATCTTCCGACCGGCAAGATGCGGGGCAATATGTCATGCCGGTTGGTGGACATATAAGAGTTGGTGAGTCCGAAGTAGATGCGTTGCAAAGAGAAACTTTGGAAGAGTTGGGCATTAATGATTTTCAACATAAATTTATAGGGCGAGGAATTTTTAATCGTCGTATTTTGGGCAGGCATGAAAATCACCATTTTATTCTTTATGAGATTTACTCTGACAAGAAATTGAAATTGGGGTCAGAGGCCGAAAGCTATAAATCGTTTACAAAAGCAGAAATAAAAAGATTACTGAAGAACGAACCTAGACTATTTGGAAAAGCTTTTCATTTCGGAATTAAAACATTTTACCCCGCCCTTTTGGAATAACAATATCTAGCTTCTTTCTAAATGTTTTCCTTCTCAATGTGAAATTAAAATCTTGACAGCTAAAATAATAAGAGACTATTATGCTAGCTGGCTTGCGATACTTTAGAGTAGAGAAGAGCGTGGGAAAAGGGTATAATAGAGTCCATGTGGCAGAGGATAAAGAATGTTTATCATTTGGGAATTGCTGTTTTGGCTAATATATTCTATGGGTTTCCTTCTCGTAATTTGAGAGTGATTGGCGTAACAGGAACAGACGGTAAGACAACTACCACAAGTCTTATTTATCATATTTTGCATACTGCGGGCTATAGTGTTTCGATGGTAAGTTCGATTGGGGCAATTATTGGGGGAAAAGGCTATGATGTAGGATTTCACGTAACAACACCGTCTCCTTGGGCGCTGCAGAGGTTTTTGAGAAAGGCAGTGAATTATTCTGATAAGATGTTTAGAAAGTCTGATAACAAGCTACACGGAGTACGTCATTCTGGTGAGGAGGGACGACGGCCCCAGAATCTCTTCGATTGCTCGATAGTGCAAGGAAATTCTGGACGCTCTCTCCTTCGCCAAGGCTCAGGATCGCTTGCCAGAATGACGATGCGTAAAGTGAGTTACTTAGTTCTTGAGGTTACCTCTCATGCTATTGATCAGAATAGAATTTGGGGGATACCTTTTGCTGTTGGGGTCTTAACCAATGTTACACATGAGCATTTGGATTACCATAAAACCTATGAGAATTATGTTAAAACAAAAGCAAAATTACTTGAAATGGCCAAAATTGCGATTGTTGGTAGGGACGACGAATCGTATGAACTAATACCAAAAATTAAAAATAGAATATCAAAAACGATAACATACGGAATTAAAAAAAATGCGGATGTGAATCCGGAAAATTTTCCGTTTGAAACGAACCTAATAGGGGAATTTAATAAATATAATATTTTGGCTGCGATTAGCGCATGTCAAGCTCTTGGAGTGCCTTTGGATAAGATTAGAAAAGGAATTGAAAATTTTGTTCCTCCAACTGGAAGGGAAGACATTGTTTATAAAAATGATTTTACTGTTATGATTGATTTTGCACATACCCCCAATGCTTTTGAACAAATTCTTAAATCAATTCGTCCTAGTATAAAGGGTAGACTAATTCATGTATTCGGAGCAGCGGGACAAAGAGATGCGAGCAAACGGCCATTGATGGGTGAGTCATCTTCTAAGTACGCGGATGTCGTTATTCTGACAGCAGAAGATCCACGTTCGGAATCGGTGGAGAAAATTATGAACGAGATTGAAGCAGGAATTATGAATCATGAATTAACAAAGAAAACGGTTTTAAGAATTTCAGATCGTAAAAAGGCGATTGAAGAAGCAATTGGCATGGCGAAAAAAGGAGATTTCGTGCTCTTTACTGGAAAATCTCATGAGAAATCAATGAACTATGGTCATGGTGAGGTAGCGTGGGACGAATACAGGGTTGTAAGAGACGCACTAAAACAATTTAGCAATTTAGCAGTTTAGCAATATGCAAATACGTTCTATCTATTTTGTTGGGATAAAAGGGGTTGGAATGACTCCCTTGGCTGTTATTGCAAAAGAAGCAGGGATGGAAGTCTTGGGATCTGATATTGAAGAAGAATTTATCACAGATGAAATTTTAAAAAAAGCAGGAATTGTTCCTTTTATCGGTTTTTCACCTTCCCACTTGATAGGTGTGAGCACGAATGTAGATTTGGTGATAACGACCGGAGCACACGGAGGGTTTAATAATGTAGAAGTTTTAGAGGCTAAACGAAGAGGGATAAAAATTATGACCCAGGGAGAAGCTGTAGGAGTTTTCATGGAGGGATCAATTTTTGGCAGGAAACAGATTGGAATTTCTGTAACAGGAACTCATGGAAAGACAACTACAACTGCGATGGTTGCGACAATTCTTAAGAAAAATAAGCTAGATCCTTCTTTTGTTGTGGGAACAGGCTTTGTTCCATCGCTTGGCTCATCTGGGCACTTTGGATTGGGAAAATATTTTGTTGCCGAGGCAGATGAGTACATGAGCGAACCCATCTTTGATAAAACCATAAAGCACATGTGGCAGCATCCAAAAATTGCGATTATCACAAATATTGAGTTTGACCATCCTGATGCTTATGGATCAATAAATGATACGCGAGAAGCATTTCTTGCATTTGCTAATCAATTACCCCAAAACGGAATTATTATAACCTGCGGTGACGATCCTCAAGTTAAAAAACTTCTTTCTGAGTTTAAAGGTAGCAGAATTACTTATGGATTTTACAAAAACAATGATTTTGTAATCGAAAACATAAACTCAAAAGAAAGAAAAATAGAATTTGGTTTAAGAACCAAGGAAAAAGAATTAGGGAAGTTTAAGCTTAATGTTTTTGGAGAACATAATGCTCTAGATGCCACGGCTTCAATTATTGCAGGTCTTAGAATAGGACTTTCTATCGCAGAGATAAGGCAAGCGCTTTTAGCATTTGTTGGCACAAAAAGAAGATCAGAATATATTGGTCGTCTTGCAACAGGCGCAATGGTTTTTGATGATTACGCTCACCATCCAACAGAGATTCAGAATACTTTAAAAGGATTTAGACAAAGTTTTCCCAAATATAAAATAGTATGTATTTTTCAATCGCATACTTATTCTCGAACAAAATCATTGTTCGAACAATTTAGCAGTTCTTTTAACGACGTAAATGCTGTTATTTTGACCAATATATACTCATCGCTCCGAGAAAAACCTGACCCTACAGTTTCTATGCCTGATTTGGCAAAAAAAATTGGCGACAAAGCTTTATTTTTACCCAAGCTTTCTGATGTGGTAGAATACATAAATAGTCAAAACTTCGGTAGCGATTTTATTTTAATCACCATGGGAGCAGGCGATGTCTATAAGATAAGTGAAAAGTTGAAAGTTGAAAGTTGAAAGTTGAAAGTTGCTATGGAAAGACTTATTGTAAATGGCGGAAAAAAATTGACAGGACGAATCGGAGTTTCTGGAGCAAAAAACGTTGCCTTAAAGACATTAGTTGCAGCATGCTTGACAGATGAGGAAGTAGTAATAAAAAATATTCCTCTAATTTCAGATTTCATGGTTATGGTTGCGATTATTAGAGAGTTAGGTGGAGAAGTAAAAATTGAAGACCACACAGTGTATATCCGCATGAAGAAATTTAAAACAGATAAAATTACATTGAGCGAAGCGGCAAAAATACGAACATCAATCATGTTTTTATCTCCTCTTTTGACAAGGCTTGGACATGCAATTATTCCAAATCCTGGTGGATGCAGGATAGGAGCAAGACCAATAGATAGGACTGTAAAAGGACTTAAAAAAATGGGATTTGAAGCTTTTTATAATAGTAAAGATGGTTATTATTATTTCAAAAAAAGCAACAATAAAAAAGCCGATTCCACTGTGACTTATAGGTTTGGAAAAAGCACACATACAGGAACAGAGACTCTTATTATGGTTGGAGTATTGGGTAAAGGGATAACAATTTTAGAAAATGCAGCAAGAGAACCGGAAATTTTGGAGTTGATCGAACTTTTGGCCAAAATGGGCGCAAGAATTAAAAAAAGAGGAAAAAGGACAATAGAAATAACCGGAGTTGAAAAACTTCACGGGGTAGAATTCTCCATTGGCCCCGACCGAAATGAAATTGCAACGCTCGCGGTTGCAGCTATTTTGACAAAAGGAGATATTTTTGTAAAAAATACTGGTAGTGTTGATATTTCGGTTTTTTTGAAAAAACTGGAAGAAGCAGGAGGGGGGATTGAAAAAAAAGACAACGGAATTAGATTTTATTACAAAGGACCTCTTAAGAGTGTCAGTGTGCAGACTTCTTCATATCCCGGGTTTATGACCGACTGGCAGGGCCCATGGACAGTTCTCATGACCAACGCCAAGGGAAAAGCTATCATTCATGAGACGGTTTATGAAAACAGGTTCGGTTATGTTAAGGAGCTTAAAAAAATGGGAGCGAATATAGCTTTGCTTAATCCAGATGTTAAGAATCCGGATGAAGTTTATGGCTTTAATCTTTCCGACAATGATCCTTCTTATTATCATGCCATTGAAGTAAAAGGCCCCACTCAATTACACAACGGTATTGTTGAGATTTCGGATTTAAGAGCGGGAGCAACCTTGGTTTTGGCAGCTCTCTTTGCAAATGGAGAAAGCACTATTCTGGGAGCAGAGCATTTGGATCGCGGATATGAGAAACTTGAAGAAGGATTCAGGAGTCTAGGAGCAAATATAAAAAGAATCAAAGAATAATGAAAAAGATCGCGGCAATTATTTTGGCAGCAGGACAAGGATCAAGAATGCAATCAAAAAAAGTAAACAAAGTCGTATATCCCTTGGGAAAAAAACAAATGATCCTTTACACGGTTGAGCGCTTAGCAGATTTATCCAGCACCTTTTTAAAACCCCGCAGAAAAAAGGTGCTGGATTTATTTATTAGCCCAATAATTGTTATTGTAGGATTTGCAAAAGAGTCTGTTATAAAGATACTGGAAGGGAAAGTTATATTTGCATATCAAAACCAAAGACTAGGTACTGCTCATGCTCTCATGTGTGGTCTGAAAAAACTTCCTGGCGATATAGGGGCTGTTCTGGTTCTCAATGGCGATGATTCTGCTTTTTACACAGAAAGCATAATTAAAAAACTTATTAAAACGCATTGGGCAAAAAATGCGGCTTTATCTTTTTTAACAATAACTGTTGAAAACCCAATGGGACTTGGAAGAGTTATAAGAGATGGTAATGGAAAAGCTGTTGGGATTGTTGAGGAAAAAGATGCAACTTTGGTGCAAAGAAAAATTAATGAAATAAATCCGGCATGCTATATTTTTGAAGTGGACTTCTTAAAAAAATATTTGAAACAGGTTAAAAAAAGTGAAGTTACCGGAGAATATTATTTGACATCTCTAATAGATATTGCTATAAAAAATAATGAGCAAATTGAGACAATGCGAGGAGGAAAAATTGCCTGGCGAGGAATAAATACTCCAAAAGAACTTCTTGAGGCGGAAAGATTATTTTCCGTAATTAAAAAATAATTATGGATAACTTTAAAACAGAAAAATTTTTTGATTTAACAACTTTTGAATATAAAGATATTTTTAATGAAGTGAATGCTGTTTGGGAAGTAATACCCAAAATTAAAGATTATATAGAGATGCTATTTAAAAGCGGTCAACTGAAACCTAACTACAAAGGTAAAAATGATATATATGTTGGAGAAGGAACTATAATCCGGGAAGGAGCAACTATCGATGGTCCGGCAATTATAGGTAAATACGTTTTGCTAGGACATGGAAGTTTGGTTCGTGGTAATTGCATAATAGGAAATAATGTACAGTTGGGTCATGCTGTCGAGACCAAAGGTTCAATCTTTTTAAATGACTCAAAGTCAGCGCATTTGAATTACATTGGAGATAGTATTATTGGAAACAAAGTAAATATATCAGGTGGTACAATTTTGGCCAATTACAGACTTGATGGAAAGGCTGTTATGGTTTCAGATGGAGAGAATAGAATTGAGACGGGTCTTGAAAAATTTAGTTCAATTATAGGAGATGGATCCAATATTGGAGTGCACGCCGTTCTTAATCCGGGAACAATTTTAGGTAAAAACACTATTGTTTATCCTCTACTCTCTATAAAAGGAGTCCACAAAGACAATGAAATCATCAAATAAATCCAGCACCTTTTTTCTGCGGGGTATTGAACCCATGCAGAAAAAGAAACCACCAAACCCGCTCAGCAAGTCCCGCACCAACTGGTGCGAGGACAAGCTGCAGGGTTTTAAAAAGGTGCTGGATAAAAAGTCCTTATCTGTAGTTCTTTTTGATATTGATTACACGTTGTTTGATACGGCTTTTTTTAAAGAAAGCGGACTTTCACAACACAAGATTTATGAAGAAGTGATGCAAGTCTTGGATAGTCTCAATGAAATTGCGATATTGGGAATTTTTTCTAAAGGAGAAGTTGCATTTCAAAAAACCAAGCTTGAGAAAACAGGAATGAGGAAATTTTTTGAGGAAAACAATATTCATATTTTTGATGATAAAGATGCTAATTTGATTAGTGTTTTGGAAAAATACAAAGATTCAAAACTATTCCTTGTTGATGATAAATTGGGAGTTCTATGTTCTGCAAAAAAATATATGCCGCAAGTTATTGCTATTTGGGTCAAAAGGGGACCGTTTGCACAGAATCAAAAAGAAATTGCCGGTTTTACTCCTGATGCAGAGATTAAGAATTTAAGCGAAGTTGTTAAAATAATTAGATCCTGAAACAAGTTCAGCATGACAGTGAATAGAAGCTATGTGTTGTATTTTTGGAACGGAGGGCGAAACCCGAGTTCGCTTACGAGCAAAGCGAGATAAGCGTGGAGACGCTAAATTAAACTATGTGTGGAATTTTTGGGTATATCGGTGCTAAGTTGGGTGCGGAAGAAATTGTTCTTGAAGGCTTAAAACTTCTAGAATATAGAGGTTATGATTCTTGGGGAGTTGCTGTAAAACAAGGGAAAAGTTTGGTTTTCGAAAAGCACGTTGGAAAAATTGGAGATGCAAAAGTTAACCTTCCTCAAAGTTCGTTAGGTATTGGTCATACACGATGGGCGACTCATGGTGGAGTTACTGTTGCCAATGCCCATCCTCACATGGATTGCAAAAAGCAAATAGCAGTTGTCCATAACGGAATTGTTGAAAATTTTCAAGAATTAAAAGCATATCTTGTTAAGAAAGGTCATAAATTGATCTCCCAAACCGATACGGAAGTCATTCCGCATTTGATTGAAGAATTTCTTAAAAAAGAGGGCCTGGCTTCATCGGTTAGAGATGCGTTTAATCAATTAAAAGGTTTAAGCGCAGTAGTTGTTGCCTATGCTATTTCAAAAGAAATAATTGCGGCAAAAACAGGATCGCCTTTGGTTGTTGGAGTTGGAAACAAAGAATTATTTGTCGCGTCAGACGCTTCTGCAATTATAAAACACACAAACAAGGTTATTTTTCTTGAAGATAATCAAATGGTAATCTTAGGAGAAAAGTTAAAGCTCATAAGATTACCAAATGGTGAAGAAATAAAGCCAAATTTTCATACATTAGACTGGAAATTTGAAGAAACAGAGAAAGGAAAATATAAGCACTTTTTGCTTAAAGAAATAAATGAACAGCCGAAAGTTATAGAGAATATAGCTCTTAATTATACGGCAGAGATAAAACATCTTGCAAAATTAATTGAAAATGCTTTTGGAACTTTTATGCTTGGGTGTGGTACTGCTTCTTATTCTGCTTTGGCCGGAACTTATCTTTTTTCAAGAGTTGCAAAAAAACATGTTAATTTTTCAATCGGGTCGGAATTTAACTATTTGGAAGATTATTTAACGGATAAAAGCTTGGTAATTCCTATCTCGCAATCCGGCGAGACTATAGATGTTGTGGATCCTGTTGCGAATGCTAAAAAGAAAGGATCTATAATTGCCGCAATCGTAAATGTATTAGGTTCTACCTTGTATAGACAAGCAGATTATAAAATTCTTCTTGGAGCAGGTCAAGAAAAAGCAGTTGTTGGCACTAAATCCTTTATCGCAATGATAGCTGTTCTGCTTCTCGCAGCTTATTCTCTGGCAAAAAAACAAAAGCAGGGCATAAATCTTCTTGTGAGGGCATCGGAAAATGTCAAAGAAATTCTAAGAGAAAAATCTGAGGAAAATTTGCAAAAAGTAGCAGATGAGTTAAAAAATAGGGAACACATATATATTATTGGTAGAGGATTATCTTATGCAACAGCGCTTGAAGCTACTTTAAAGATAAAAGAAACTGCATGTATTCATGCAGAAGGATTTGCAGGAGGAGAATTAAAGCACGGAGTTATTGCGCTTATTGAAAAAGGAACGCCCTGCATTGTTTTTGCTCCCAATGATGAGACGTATAATGATATTGTCTCAAATGCCCAGGAGATAAAAGCACGAGGTGGATTCATCATTGGAGTAGGACCTAAAAATAATACTGTTTTTGACAGGTTTTTGGAGACTGCGGACATAGGAGATGCGACAATTATTCCACAAGTGGTTATTTCTCAGCTTCTTGCTTACTACCTTGCATTAAAACGCGGCATTAAAGATCCGGACAAACCTCGAAACCTCGCAAAATCAGTCACGGTAAAATAGGAATTTGCCAAGGAGTCAATGGTCATTTAGAGAAATGTCCAGCCCCCCCTCTTTACCAAAATTGTTTCCCCGCGAAGGGACGATCTTCGCGTTATAATGTGTTCATGAAGATACTAATAAGTCTTATGTTTGGGCTATCATGGTATTTTTTAGGCATTTTTCCAGCTTCTGCGATCTTTATTTTTCTATTGATATTACTATCTGTTTTAACCTATTCTTCGTCCACTCCACATAGCTGCAGTAGCGAAGGGCAAATGATAATTTGATACACTTATTTACAGTTGACAACTGACTAAATAGTCGGGTAATATATTTGAGTATGAACCTGCCTATAACTCAAAGACAAAAACAAATGCTGTCCATTATTTACAATTATATAAAAAATATTGGTTATCCTCCAACATTTGAAGAGATGCGTGAAAAATTAGGCGTTTCCTCTAATCAGTCTGTTTTAGATCTTCTTAACAAACTCGAAGAAAAAAAGACTATCAAAAGAAATGAATCTGTCGCAAGAAATATCGCAATTTTGCCTTATGGCTACAAAGTCTTGGGTAAACCACCTTTTGTTCCCTTTCTAGGCATAACTCATGCAGGTTCTCCAATTTCCGCCATAGAAATTAGCGGGGAATGGCAGACGATTTCATCGGATGTCTCTCGTTTACAAGATGAGGTATTTATCCTTAAAATCTCAGGAGACTCTATGATAAATGCGGGGATTGAGGAGGGGGATATGGTTTTGGTTAAAAACGCTAAGGAGTTTGTATCTGGGGATATAGTTTTAGCAGATGTGGATGGTGAAACAACTATCAAAAGATTTATCTCGGAAGATAAACCGCCATTTTTATATTTGAAACCGGAAAATCCAAACCACAATATTATTTACTTTACGGAGAGGGTAACTTTGAAGGGTAAGATAATATCAATTATTAAGAAAGGACAATGGATTTCTGCCTCCTAAATTATATATGCCTACAATAAAACCTAATAAATCTGAAGAAATAATCGGCGAGATTTTCAAGGATCAAGAATTGGCTTACGGCCTCAAAGAATTTAAGGAAATTAACATTTATGATGTTTTATATATCAGCGAGCAAAAATCACACCGTTTTTACGTAAAAGACCTGAAAACAGGCAATCAAAGATTTGTTTATGACGAAGAGAAGAAAACTGGCAAACCGGAAGAAATAGTCCGTCAACTTTGGCTTCGTAAATTAAACAAGGTTTATGGCTATCAATTTGATCGTATTGAAACTGAAAAAAGCGTCCAATTTGGAACAGAAGTGCATGCAAAAAGAGCAGATATCGTCATTTTCAAAGAAGATAAAATTACCCCCTATGTTATCTTTGAAATTAAGGAGCCAAACGTTAAGAAGGCAGAAGGGCAGCTAAAAACCTACATGGTAGGTGAGTGGGCAGAAGGTGGTGTATGGTCAAATGGTATTCAGAAATTTATTCTTTATCGTCCATTTCCCAAGGAATACGTTACTACTTTTCCAGACATCCCAAAAGCTGACCAGACGTGGGATGATTTGTTTGAAGAAAAGCTAACATATAAATCTTTAAATAAAAATTTTGACCTTGCTTTCATTATAGAGCGTCTGGAAGAATTGGTTTTGGCCCAATCCGGAGAAACTGTTTTTGACGAAGTTTTCAAACTTCTATATGCAAAACTTTACGACGAGGATCAGGCGAAAAACTATCGAGCTGATGAAGAGGTTATTTTTAAACAATATAAAGACCCAAAAAAGACTTATTCAGTTATAAATGACACACTTTTTAAATCCTCGATCACAAAATGGCCAAATATTTTCAGTCCGGTGGACAAAATCGAGTTGTCCCCCGATCAATTACAAGTTTGTGTACCACTTTTACAAACAATAAAGCTTTTCGGAACAGGCAGAGAAGAACTAGAGATTGTCGATCGTGCTTTTGAACACCTTATAACAGAAGTTTCAAAAGGGCAAAAAGGCCAATATTTTACTCCAAGAAACGTTGTTAAGATGTGCATCAATATGCTCAATCCCAAGCAAGATGAATTTGTTTTAGATCCTGCTTGCGGATCCGGAGGATTCTTGCTTCAGACTATGTATCATGTTTGGGATAACTATCTTGCTAATGTTTCACAAGGAGCAAGAAAGGAATATGCGGGAAAATACCTTTTCGGTATAGATTTTGATGACAAAATGCGAAAAATCTCCCAAGCCTTAATGCTTATCGCTGGGGATGGGAAACATCATATTTTCAAAAGAAATTCACTCGATGCAAGAGATTGGGTAAATGATGACGCGGAAACAGCACGAAGCGAATTCAGACCATTACTCAGGGATTTTTCTAATTCTTCAGAAGATGAGGAAAACAGCAAAACTTTTCGCTATCTCAAATTCGACGTGCTGCTTACCAATCCTCCCTTTGCCGGAGAAATTACCGATGGGGGTCTTCTTCGCCAGTACGAGTTTGCAAAAAAGAATGGAAAACTAAAATCAAAAATAGAAAGACACATTCTTTTTATAGAACGTTCGCTTGACACACTGAATTCCAGAGGAAGGATGGCAATAGTGTTGCCTCAAGGGGTTTTGAATAATACCAATATGGAATATATCAGAGAGTGGCTTTTTGATAAAGCTCGGATTTTAGCAGTTGTGGGACTGCATGGGAATACTTTTAAACTACCGGCTCCGGCCAAGGGAACAGGAACAAAAACATCTGTCTTATTTTTACAAAAATGGGAAGAAAATAAAGAACCTCTAAAAGACTATCCAATTTTTATGGCAGTTTCCAAAAAGGGTGGAAAAGATAATAGTGGTGAGTATGTTTATAAAAAGGATGAAAAAGGAAACTATGTGCATGACATGCGAGGCCGCAAAGTCCTCGGCCACGACCTCGACCAAATCGCAGACTCCTTTATAGAATTTGCTAAAAACCAAGAATTTAGTTTTTGGAGGTAAAATGAAAAACAAAAAGGAAATAATATACGCTTTTATAGACAGCAACAATTTACATCTTGGCGTCTTAAGTCAAGGTTGGAAACTTGATTTGAGAAAATTCAGGCAATATTTGCGGAATAAATATAATGTGAATAAAG
>Ga0213870_1000118_pt1 | contig 39687 bp, 38 predicted proteins | sample WICALVC2017_Meta_FD_160119 | JGI IMG/M metagenome (GOLD analysis project Ga0213870, IMG submission 160119) | Freshwater microbial communities from subterranean cave lake in Wind Cave National Park, South Dakota, United States - WICALVC2017 | ecosystem: Environmental > Aquatic > Deep subsurface >...
CTCGGCGCATAGGCTATCAGGGCCTGGACGACATGTTCGACGCACAAGGCAAGGCGCAAAACACTCCGCCGGAGGGGAAGGAACCCGTGACCTTCCTGGCGCGCGGGTTCGAGTTCAAGGGGACGCTGACCTTCGAGGGCACGGTCCGCATCGACGGCTCGGTGGTGGGAGAAATCCACTCACACGGCATGGTCATCCTTGGCGAACATGCGGTGGTCGAGGGAGACATCAGCGCCGGCACGATCGTCAGCCGCGGGACCATCATCGGGAATATGCGGGCGACGGGGAAAGTGCACCTGCTCCCGACCGCCGTGCTGCGCGGGGACGTGAGGGCCCCGCTCGTGCACATGGACGAGGGTGTGAGCGTTCACGGGATCTGCGAGTCAGAAGGCCGCGTCGCGAAAAAGAGTCCTGGTGAGGCCCATGCCGGCTCGCCCCCGGCGCCGACGGTTCGCGTGGTTCATCGCGGGGAGGCGCGGTAACGGTCGATGCGCTCTGTTGTGGTGGGTCTGTCAGGCGGCGTGGACAGTGCCGTAGCCGCCGCGCTGCTGGTAGACCAGGGCTACCAGGTGCAGGGCGTGACCCTGCAGACGTGGGAGACCGAGGACGATGCGACCACCTCGAAGAAGTGGCAGGAGCGCGGCTGCTGCAAGATCGGCATCGCCCGCTACGTCGCCGAGCGGTTGCGCATCCCGCACCAGGTGATCGACATCCGCGATCATTTCCGCGCGGCGGTGGTGCAAGACTTCATCCAGGGGTATCGCGCGGGTTTGACCCCCAATCCCTGCGTCCGCTGCAATGAGCGGGTGAAGTTCGGCTGCCTGGTGGAGGCGGCCCGGGAACTGGGGGCGGATGCTGTCGCGACCGGCCATTATGCGCAAGTGGTACAGGACGCGGACGGACGGCTGCACCTCCATAAGGGCGGCGATCTCAGGAAGGACCAGAGCTATTTTCTCTACCGCCTGAACAGGGACTGGCTTCCCCGCCTCCTGTTCCCCGTGGGCGGCATGCGCAAGGACGACGTCTGGTCCAGGGCGGAGGCGCTCGACTTGCCGGCCGACGAACTGAAAGAGAGCCAGGAGATTTGTTTCGTGACGAAAGGCGACTATCGGGGTTTTCTCGAAGCGGAGGCCCCGGAGGTCGCGCGGCCCGGCGCGTTCGTCGGTACGGACGGCACGGTCCTGGGCACACACCGTGGCGTGCCCTTCTATACGCCGGGCCAGCGGCGCGGACTGGGGCTGTCTGCGGCACAGCGGCTCTATGTCGTCCGCGTGGACGCGCCCAGCAACACGGTCGTCGTGGGCGGGGAGGAGGATCTGCTCGAACCTGCCTGTACCGTCAGCGATCTGAATCTCCTTGGCATGGACCGCATTGATACGCCAATCCGCGCGCAGGTGAAGGTCCGGTACGCCAGCCCGGCAGTGCCGGCGATGATCCAGCCGCTTGAAGAAGGGCGCGTCCGCATTGCATTCGATGCGCCCCAGCGCGCCCTCAGTCCAGGGCAGTCTGCCGTCTTCTACCAGGGCGATCGCGTCCTCGGCGGCGGCATCATTGAGGCGGACAAACCAGGGACTGAAGCAAGGCGAAGTGCTTGACGACATTAGGCTTTTGTGCTAGGGTTCGCACTTTCTGAATGAGCCTGCCGGTACGAAACTTCGTCACAGAAGGCGGTGAACGGAAACGTGATTCAGACGGCGATTGCGCGACGGTATGCGAAGGCCCTGTTTGGGTTACAGGCGGCTGCTGAAGTTGGCCAGACTGCGGATACGCTCCGGGTCTTGGCGGAAGCCTTCGCGGCGTCTCGCGAGTTCCGAGCCCTGCTCCTGAGTCCGGTCTTCACTCGCGAGCAGAAAGCCGCCGTGGTCGCCAGCCTGGCGGCCAGGGCGGGGTGCCCGGTGATCACCGGGCGATTCCTCGCGCACGTCGTTCGTAAAAACCGGATTGCCTTACTCAAAGAGATCAGCGACGCATTCGGCGCGCTTGCCGATCGGGCGTCCAATCGCAAGGCGGTCCAGGTCTCGGCCGCCCGGCCGCTCACCGACGAGCAGGCGGCCGCCATCCGTGTCACGCTTGAGCACAGCACAGGCAGCACAATTGACCTCGCGATTCACATTGATCCCGCCGTGATCGGCGGGCTGGAACTTCGAATCGGCAGCACGGTCTATGACGGGACGGTCCGCGGCCACCTGGCGAAGATGCGGTCGGCCCTCGCAAGAGCCTGAACAGTCTGGAGAAGTCTGAAGGAGCCACGGATGCAGATCAAAGCGGAAGAGATCAGCGCACTCATCAGAGATCAGGTGCAGTCCTTTGACAAGCAGGTGGACGTGGCCGAAGTCGGCTCCGTGCTCCAGGTCGGCGACAGCATCGCCAAAATTTACGGGCTGGACGGCGCGATGGCCGGCGAGTTGTTGGAATTCCCCGGCGGCCTCAAGGGGATCACCCTGAACCTGGAAGAAGACCACGTCGGCGCGGTCATTCTGGGGTCCGACCAGAATATCAAGGAAGGCGATCTCGTCAAGCGAACCGGCCGCATTGCGGAAGTGCCCGTGGGCGATGCGGTTGTCGGGCGGGTGGTGGATCCGATCGGCAATCCCTTGGACGGCAAGGGGCCGATTCAGGCGACGGAGACCCGCCGGGTGGAGGTCCGGGCACCCGGGGTGCTTGAGCGCCAGCCCGTCCGCGAGCCGTTGCAAACCGGCATCAAGGCCATTGACGCGATGATCCCCATTGGGCGGGGCCAGCGCGAGTTGATCATCGGCGACCGGCAGACCGGCAAGACCGCCATTGCAGTGGATACCATCATCAACCAGAAGGGCCAGCACGTCATCTGTATCTACGTGGCCATCGGCCAGAAGCGGTCCACGGTCGCGCGGGTCATCAAAACGCTGGAAGAGAACGGCGCCATGGCCTACAGCATCGTGGTATCCGCGACGGCGAGCGATCCGGCCTCGATGCAGTACCTCGCGCCGTTTGCCGGCGCGGCCATGGGCGAGTACTTTCGCGATAGCGGCCGCCACGCGCTGATCATCTACGATGACCTCTCCAAGCACGCGACGGCGTATCGGCAGCTTTCGCTGCTACTGCGGCGCCCGCCGGGCCGCGAAGCCTATCCCGGCGATGTGTTCTACCTGCATTCCCGCCTCCTGGAGCGCGCGGCGAAGCTCAGCGAGAAGAACGGCGGTGGAAGCCTCACGGCCCTGCCGATCATCGAGACCCAGGCGGGCGACGTGTCCGCCTACATTCCGACGAACGTGATCTCGATCACCGACGGGCAAATCTATCTTGGCAGCGACTTGTTCTATTCGGGCATCCGGCCCGCGATCAACGTCGGCCTGTCGGTCTCGCGCGTCGGCGGCTCGGCGCAGATCAAGGCCATGAAGGGCGTGGCCGGCTCGCTTCGGCTGGACCTCGCGCAATACCGCGAGATGGCCGCGTTCGCCCAGTTCGGCAGCGAGTTGGACAAGGCCACGCAGGCGCAGTTGGCGCGCGGGCAGCGCATGGTGGAATTGCTCAAGCAGGGGCAGTATCGTCCGATGCCGGTGGAGAATCAGGTCATCAGTATTTTCGCCGGGACCAACGGGTATCTGGATGACGTGCCGGTGAACAAAGTCCGCCAGTTCGAAGAGGACCTGCTGGACTATGTCACGCGCGAGCAGTCTCAGATCCAGCGCGACATCGTGGCGAAGGGAAAATTGGACGACGAGGTGACGGCGGCCCTGAAGACGATGCTGGCGACGTTCAAAAGCAAGCTGACGTATTTGATAAAGGCGTAGGCGCCCATGCCGAGTTTACAGGGCCTGCGTCGCAAGATCGGGTCCATCAAAAACACGCAAAAGATCACCAAGGCCATGAAAATGGTGGCGGCGGCGAAGCTCAAGCGCGCCCAAGACCGCATTCTGGCCGCGCGCCCCTATGCCAAAAAAATGGCGGTGGTGCTCGGGAGCCTGTCCAGCCGTGTCAACCGCCAGGCCCATCCCTTGCTGCGCAAGCCGTCCGGCAGCAGGATCGAACTGCTCGTCGTCACGTCTGACCGGGGGCTCTGTGGGGCGTTCAACACCAATATTCTGCGTCAGGCGGTCGAGTTCCTCCGCGAGAAGCAGGAGGCCGGCTGCCCCGTCACGGTCAGCGTGATCGGACGCAAGGGCCGGGACTTCTTCCGCCGCCGCGCCTGGCCCATCCGCCAGGAATGGACCGGGGTCTTCGACCGGCTCTCCTACGAACATGCCCTGGACATCGGCGGCGATATCGTCCAGCAGTTCACGAGCGGGACGTTCGACGAGCTGCATCTCGTGTACAACGAGTTCAAGTCCGCCATCCAGCAGCGGGTCGTGGTCGAGAAGCTGTTACCCATCGAGTCACGTGACGAGGACGCGGAGACACTGGGCGGCGGCTACCTCTTCGAGCCGGACGAGGAAGAGTTGCTGAACGTCCTGCTGCCGAAGCACATCGAGGTACAGACCTTTCACGCCCTGCTGGAATCCTCGGCGGCCGAGCTGGGCGCGCGGATGGCCGCGATGGATGGCGCGACCCGCAACGCGGGCGAGATGATCAAAAAGATGACGCTCTATTACAACAAGACCCGCCAGGCGGCCATCACCAAGGAATTGATGGACATCGTCGGCGGATCGGAAGCGCTGAGGTAGGCGAGGGGCAATGTGGTGCCTCTAGCCTGTTAACGAAGGAGAAAAGACGTGAGTAAGGGCAAAGTCGTCCAAGTGATTGGGCCGGTGGTGGACGTGGAGTTTCCTCAGGGGGAGCTCCCGAAGATTTATAACGCGATCCGGGTCGAAGCGTCGGAGGATACGAAGAGCGGTCGCCCGGAGATCCGCTTGACGCTGGAGGTGGCCCAGCATCTCGGCGAGAACCGTGTGCGGTCCGTGGCTATGTCCAGTACCGACGGGCTGGTCCGCGGCATGGAGGTCGTGGACACCGGCGCGCCCATTTCGATGCCGGTCGGCCGCGAGACGCTCGGTCGTCTGATCAACGTGTTGGGCGAACCGGTGGACGGCAAAGGCCAGGTTCCGGCCAAGCAGACGCGCCCCATCCATCGGTCCGCGCCTACCCTGGAAGAGCAGGAGACCAAGACCGAAGTGCTGGAAACCGGCATCAAGGTGGTGGACCTCCTCCAGCCCTACTCCAAGGGCGGCAAGGTCGGTCTCTTCGGCGGCGCCGGTGTCGGCAAGACCGTCGTTATCATGGAGCTGATCCACAATATCGCCACGCACCACGGCGGGTTCTCGGTCTTCGCCGGCGTGGGTGAGCGGACGCGTGAGGGCAACGACCTGTACCTCGAGATGAGCGAATCGGGCGTCATTGATAAGGCCACGCTCGTGTACGGGCAGATGAACGAGCCGCCCGGCGCGCGCCTGCGCGTCGCGCTGTCGGGCCTGACCGTCGCCGAGTACTTCCGCGACGAGGAGGGGCAGGACGTGCTCCTCTTTGTGGACAACATCTTCCGGTTTACCCAGGCCGGCTCCGAAGTGTCGGCCCTACTGGGCCGCATGCCCTCGGCCGTGGGATATCAGCCGACCCTCGGCACGGAAATGGGCGATCTGCAGGAACGGATCACGTCCACGAAGAAGGGTTCGATCACGTCGGTGCAGGCCATCTACGTGCCGGCCGACGATCTGACCGACCCGGCGCCGGCGACCGCGTTCGCGCATCTGGATGCGACGACCGTGCTGTCGCGGCAACTGGCTGAGTTGGGCATCTATCCGGCGGTGGACCCCCTGGACTCCACGTCACGCATTCTCGATCCGCAGGTCGTGGGCGAGGAGCATTACAACGTGGCCCGTGGCGTCCAATCCATTCTCCAGCGCTACAAGGACCTCCAGGACATCATCGCCATCCTGGGTATGGACGAACTGTCGGAGGACGACAAGCTCACGGTGAGCCGCGCCCGCAAGATCCAGAAGTTTCTCTCCCAGCCGTTCAACGTGGCCGAGGCCTTTACCGGCGCCAAGGGCAAGTACGTCAAGCTGGCCGAGACGGTCCGGAGCTTCAAGGAAGTCATCGACGGCAAGCATGACGAGCTGCCTGAGCAGGCGTTCTACATGGTCGGCGGGATCGAGGACGTGCTGGAAAAGGCCGAGCGTCTGAAAAAGGGATAATGGGCAAGATTCTTCTCGAAATCGTCACCCCGGATAAACTGCTGGTCAGCCAGGAAGTCGATTTCATCATCGCTCCGGGGACCGAAGGGGAATTCGGCGTCCTGCCGGGGCACTGCCGGTTCCTCTCCTCTCTCCGGGTTGGAGAGTTACGGTACTGGATCGGGGAAGAGGCCCACTATTTCTCGATCATGTGGGGGTTCGCGGACGTCACGCCCACGCGGGTCACGGTTCTGGCGGAAGTCGCCGAGAAGGCCGAGGACATCGACGTCGAGCGCGCCCAGGCCAAGGTTGTGGAGGCCGAGGTCAAAGTCGCGGCCGGCGGCTCGCGCGAGGACGTGGAGGCCGCCCTCACCAGCCTGGAAAAGGCCCGCCTGCGCAAGAAAGTCGCCGAGCGCGCCAGGAGACGGTGATCCGATGGCCGGCCCCGATTCGTCCGCCGGCGGGAATTTCATCCGCGAGATCGTCGAGCAGGATCTCCAGACCGGCGCGCACCGCCGCATTGTCACCCGTTTCCCACCGGAGCCGAACGGCTACCTCCATATCGGCCACGCCAAGTCCATCTGCCTGAACTTCGGGCTGGCATTGGCGCACCCAGGCAGCGTCACCCACCTGCGCTTCGACGATACGAACCCCAGCACGGAGAGCGTGGAGTACGTGGAGGCCATCCAGGCCGACGTGCGCTGGCTGGGCTTCGAGTGGGGCGACCGGCTGTTCTACGCCTCGGGCTACTTCGAGCCGCTCTACCAGTACGCCGTGCAGTTAATCAAAAAGGGCAAGGCGTACGTGGACAGCCTGAGCGCGGATGAAATCCGCAAGCGCCGGGGCACACTGACCGAGCCGGGCACGGACAGCCCCTACCGAACGCGGGCGGTCGAAGAAAACCTGGATCTGTTTGCGCGCATGAAGGCGGGCGAGTTCCCGGACGGGGCCCACGTGCTCCGCGCGACAATAAGCATGGCCTCGCCCAATATCAACCTGCGCGATCCGACCATGTATCGCATCCGACACGTCGCCCATCACCGCACGGGCGGCGCGTGGTGCATCTATCCGACGTACGACTACGCCCATCCCGTCTCGGACGCCATCGAGGGGATCACCCATTCCATCTGCACGCTGGAGTTCGAGGACCATCGCCCGCTGTACGACTGGTTCCTGGACAACCTGGACGTGCCGTGCCGGCCCCGGCAGATCGAGTTCGCGCGCCTGAATCTCACCCACACCGTCATGAGCAAGCGGCGCCTGCTGGAATTGGTCGGCCAGGGGCACGTCATTGGCTGGGACGATCCGCGCCTGCCGACGCTCAAAGGATTGCGGCGGAGGGGCTACACGCCCGAGGCGATCCGCGCCTTCTGCGAGCACATCGGCGTGCTGAAGCGCGACGGGATCGTCGAGATGGCGCTGCTTGAGCACTTCATCCGCGAGGACCTGAACCGCTGTGCGCCGAGGGCGATGGCCGTGCTGCGACCCTTGAAGGTGGTCATCGAGAACTATCCTGAGGGCCGGGTGGAGGACTTGGAGGCCGTCAACAATCCGGAAGATCCGAGCGCGGGGACCAGGACGGTGCCCTTTTCCCGCGTGCTCTACGTCGAGCAGGACGACTTCCGCGAAGTCCCGCCAAAGAAATTTTTCCGCCTCACGCCCGGCCAGGAGGTCCGCCTCCGCTACGCCTACATCATCACGTGCGTGGGGGTTGTGAAGGACGAGTACACCGGCGAGGTGATCGAGGTGCGCTGCACCTACGATTCGGAGACCAAGAGCGGCGGGACCCAGGCGGGACGTAAGGTGAAGGGCACGCTGCATTGGGTGTCGGCGGCCCATGCGCTGGACGCGGAGGCGCGACTCTATGATCACCTCTTCGTCAAGGCCGATCCGGACGATGTCCCGGAGGGACAGGACTACAGCGCGAATCTGAATCCCGCGTCATTGGAGCGGCTGACGGGCTGCAAGGTGGAACCGAGCCTCGCGGGCACGAAGCTGGGCGACCGGTTCCAGTTCGAGCGCCAGGGGTATTTTTGCGTGGACGCCGACTCGTCTCCCAACGCGCTCGTCTTCAACCGCACGGTCGCGCTCCGCGACTCCTGGGCCAAGATCGAAAAAGCCCAGCAGGCATAAGCGGGTGGCGGCGATCCGATGTAGGGGCGGACCTGCGTGTCCGCGAGGAGAGGGCAACCACACAGGGTTGCCCCTACGCCAAAAACCCGGCGGCGCGGAGGAACGTCAGCGCCACTTCGCCGACCGGCCGGTGCTTGCCGTCCACCTGATAGTTGAGCGCCCGCATGATTTCATCCGAAAATTTACCGGACAGCAGATCGAGCGCGTCCTTCAGACCCGGGTGCGCCGCCAGCGCATCGGCCCGCACCGTCAGGGCCGCCTGATACGGCGGGAAGTAGCGCTTGTCGTCTGTCAGCACTTTCACATCCATCACCGACAGCAAGCCGTCCGTCGCGTTGGCGGCCACCATGTCCACCTGCTTCTGTTCCAGCGCCTTGTAGAGCAGCCCGAGGTCCATGGTCTTCGGCGAGCCTTTGACGGGAAGCCGATAGGTCTTTACCAGGCCCGGCAGACCGTCCGGCCGCTGCTGGAATTCGTAGCCGACTCCCAGCGTCCATCCCTCCTTGCCGTCTGCGTAGCGCGCCGCGTCGCTCAAGGACTCGATCTTGTTCCGGCGGGCGTCTGGGCCGCGGATCACCATGGCGAAGGTATTGTTGAACCCCAGCGGGTCGAGCCACACAATGTTGAAGCGCTTCTGATATTCACTCCGCACGCGGGCAAGCCCATCGTTGGGATCTGAGGAAAGAGGCAGTTTCAGAATCGCCGTCAGCGCCGTGCCCGTGTATTCGGGATAGAGATCGAGCCCGCCCTGCAACATCGCCTGATGCGCAAGCAATGTGCCGCCCAGGTTCAGCTTGCGGTCCACGCGCTGGGACAGCCGTAGACTCACGTGTTGGGCGACGATTTCCCCGAGGATCACCTGCTCCGTAAAGTTCTTGGAACCCACGGTGATCGGCTTGTCCCTGGCGCAGCCGCTGAGCCAGTGGACCCCCGCAGCCGCGATCAGGCCCGCGACAATTTTCTTTCCACCCATCCGAGTCCTCCGTCGGCCAGCAGGGCCATGAGCGCGGCGGGCACGGCCCCGGCCAATAACAGCGTCGTGTCTACCGAGGCCAGGCCACGGAAGATGAACACGCCCAGGCCGCCTCCGCCGATCGCCGCCGCGATCGTGGCCGTGCCGATCGTCGTCACGGTCGCCACCCGCACGCCGGCGAGAATCGTACGCGCCGCCAGCGGCAGTTCTACCTCGAAGAGGAGCTGCCGCCCCGTCATCCCCATGGCAATCGCCGATTCGCGGACCGCCGGGTCCACACCCAGAATGCCGGTCAGCGTGTTCCGCAACACGGGCAGCAGCGCGTAGAGCACGAGCGCGATGATCGCCGTGTGCTTCCCGATGCCGCCGATGAACGGAAGCGGGATCAGCACCCCGAACAGTGCCAGGCTGGGGACGGTCTGCATGACGTTGGCGAAGCCGAGGACCCACCGCTGGAGCGGCGCGCGACGGGTGAGCAGGATGCCGGCCGGGATGGCGACGGCGACGGCGATTCCCATGGACACGCCGACCAGCACGAGGTGTTCCAGGGTCAGGTCCATGATCTCGCGCGCGAGGTCGGGCGTCATGCCGGTTCCGCCTGTGAGTCCAGACAGGCCAGAAACGCGCGTGCTTCCTCGCCCTGGGCCCGGAGAAATTCCGCGGGGGTGGCCAGGACCGCCAGCCGGCCGTTGTGCAGCAGCGCGATGCGCGTGGCCACCAGCAGCGCCTCCCGCACGTCGTGTGTCACGAAGATCGCGGTCTTGCCGAGGCGGCGGCGCAGCTCCAGGAACTGGCGCTGTAATTCGACACGCGTGACCGGGTCCAACGCGCCGAAGGGTTCGTCGAACAGCAGCAGCGGCGGGTCGGCGGCGAGGGCGCGGGCGACGCCCACGCGCTGGCGTTGCCCGCCGGAGAGCTCGCGGGGATAGCGGGCGGCGAACTGCTCTGCCGGTAGCCCGACCTGCTCCAGCAACGCCTGTACGCGGGCTTGGATCTTTTCGGGCGGCCACTCTTCCAACCGCGGTACCAGGCCGACGTTGCCCTCCACGGTGAAGTGCGGGAACAGGCCCGCCTCCTGGATCACGTAGCCGATCCGGCGCCTGAGCCGGATCGGGTCCCAACTCGCCGTCGGCGTGCCTTCCACCACCACCTCACCTGCGCTCGGTCGAAGCAAGGCGTTGACCATCTTCAGCGCGGTGGTCTTGCCGGAGCCGCTGCGCCCCAGCAGCACGAGCGTCTCGCCGGATTCGATGTCCAGGTTCAGCTCGCGCAGGATGTCTTTGCCGCCGACGCGGTAGGAGACGTTCTGGAAGGAGACGAGCGGGGTCACGGCGCCGCGGCGATCCACAGGTTTTCGGCGAAGGGCCACTCGCTGTCTACCCACTGCGCCTCGCACAGGAAGCCCGCGCGCGCCGCCATGCCGGGGATCTCGTCGGTCCGGTACTTGTGGCAGGCCTCGGTCCAAATCGTCTCGCCCTCTTCCAGCCGGCCCGTGAAGTCGGCGGCGCGGATCGTCACGGTCTGCGTCTTCATCGAGCGCAGGTGCATCTCGATCCGGCGCTCGCGGCCGTTGTACCGGGCCTCATGCGCGAAGTGTCCGAGCGCGAAGTCGCCGCCGAGCTCCCGATTGATCCTGGCCAGGAGATTCAGGTTGAACGCCGCGGTGACGCCCGCCGGGTCGTCGTAGGCCAGCCGCACCTGGTCCACCGGTTTTTCCAAATCGGTGCCCAGCAGGAGCGCGTCGCCCGGCAGCAGGCAGAGACGGATCTCGCGGAGGAACCGTCCGGCCGCCGGCCGCTCGAAATTGCCGATGGTGCTGCCCAGAAAGAGGACCAGGAGCGTCTGGTCCGGTCGTCTGATGGACGAGGCGTGGCGGATGCCGTCTAGATAGGAGGCCTCCAGTCCCACGACGCTGACGGTGCGCAGATCCGACAGGCCCTGCTCGCACCTGACGAGCGCCGCGGGTGAGATATCGATGGGATAGTAGCGGACCGGCTCCCTCCGCGCGAGCGTCTCCAAAAGCCAGCGCGTCTTGCGCCCGCTCCCGCTGCCCAGTTCGGCCACGATCACCGGAGGGGATAGGCGCTCAATGATGTCCGGCGCGTATCGCCGCAGCAGACGCTCGTCCGCGCGGGTGAGCCCGTATTCCGGCAGCAGGGTGATGGCCTCGAACAGCGCGGTGCCGACTTCATCGTAGAGATAGATCGAGGGCAATTCCTTCTGGCCGGGTTTGCCGAGGCCGTCCTGCACGGCGCGGGCGAAATCGAGAAGGGCCGGCATTAGTTCTCCACCAACCTGAATCCGGCATAGGCATAGGGATAGTTCGGCCGGAACCAGTTGCGGAAGGAGCGGCGCAGCAGCCGGGCCGCTGTCTGCGGCGAGGCGCCCTTCATGAGGTAATGCGCGCCGTCAAAAAACGGGGCCGAGTAGCCGGGATAAAATGAAAACGGCCGGAAGCCGGGGAATGGGCGGAAGACCGTCGTGGTCCACTCCCAGCCGTTGCCGACGAGTTGGGAGACGCCGAAGGCGCTGTCCCCCAGCGGGGTCGCCGTGACGGGGAGAGGATCCCAGCGGTGGAAATCGAAGTTGCCGCGCTGCTCATCAGGCGGGTCCTCGCCCCATGGATAGGACCGCTCCTCGCCGTTCGACGTGCCGTAGGCCGCGCGATGGAACTGTTCCTCGGTCGGCAGGGCCTTGCCCGCCCACTGTGCATAGGCCAGCGCCTGCTCCCAGGTCGCGTAGACCGGCCAGTCGAGCGGAAGCGGAATGTCCCCGCCCATCGCGCGCCAGTACCACTGATCGCCGCGCTTTGTCCAGAAGGGCGGCGGCACGGCGCCGTCCCGCACGAACTCGAGGTATTGCCCGTTGGTGACTTTGTATTGACTGATCGCGAATGAAGGGATGTGCACCGCGTGCGCGTCGAATTCGTTGTCCCATCCAAAGCCATCGTTGCCGGGACGCCCCACCGTCGCCGCGCCCTCCCGGATCTCGATCATGCGGTGAATCGGCTCGGGACCATCGACGTGGTGCGTGCTCGGGGAGAGCGTCTTCCGGTTCGGCGGCGCGTTGTGCAGGATGTATGCGAACGTCTCGGCATGCATCAGCCGGTGCTCGACGGCGACGTGAAGCATCGGCTCTGGCGCCCGGTCCAGCACGTCATCGAGCGTCCGGCGGGCTTGCTGGTTGTACGTGACGACCTCCTCCACCGACGGCCAGTCCGAGGCCTTGTCGTCCGGCAACTGACCCACCGGCGGGTCGATGCCGAACGCGAACAGCCGGTCGAATGAAGCGTGGAACGGCGTGAGACCCAGCGCGCCCTGGGCGATCTGGTTCCAGTCGAACGCGTCGAGGTGGCCGAGGTAGAAGATGGTACGGTGGCGCTCCGGGATCGGCCGATCGTAGAACGAATCGGACCGCACCATGGCGAACATGGCGTCGGTGCGCGCGCGGGCCTCACGGAGCGCGTGAACCAGATGAGCTCGGGGCTGCATACGTAGGCCCTCCGGCAGTCAGCAGACCTGCGATTGTGCCTGTCCTCCCTATGGGAAGGCAAGGGCGCTCACAGTATGGGAGTGACCTTTTGAGCGACGGTCGGAACCATCACGCGGCCCAAAGGGCAGCGTTCTGAAAACAGCCAGGCCCCTACGCTAAATAACTTTCCATCGGCGGGCAGGTGCAGATGAGGTGGCGGTCGCCGTAGGCGTCGTCGATACGCGCGACGGCCGGCCAGAACTTGCTGTCGCGCACCCAGGGCGCGGGGAACGCCGCCTGCTCGCGGCTGTAGGGATGCGTCCAGTCAGTGGCGGTCACGGCCTGGGCCGTGTGCGGCGCATTCTTGAGCGGGTTGTTGTCGCGCGGCTGGCGGCCTTCGACAATCTCCTGAATTTCTCCCTTGATGGCGATCAGGGCGTCGCAGAACCGATCCAGTTCCGCTTTTGACTCGCTCTCTGTCGGCTCGATCATCAGGGTTCCGGGCACCGGCCAGGACACCGTCGGCGCATGGAAGCCGTAGTCCATCAGACGTTTGGCAACATCCATCACCTCAACGCCGGCGCTCTCCTTGAAGGACCGCATGTCGAGGATGAATTCGTGGGCCACGAATCCCTGCGTGCCGGTATAGAGCACGGGGAAGTGTTTCTCCAGCCGCTTGGCCATGTAGTTGGCGTTCAGGATCGCCACCTGCGTCGCCTTGGTCAGCCCGTCGCCGCCCATCAATGCGATGTAGACCCACGAGATTGTCAGGATGCTCGGGCTCCCATACGGCGCGGCGGAGATCGGCCCGATGGACTGCGCGCCGCCTAGGCGCGTGACCGGATGCCCCGGCAGGAACGGCGCGAGGTGCGCGGCCACGCCGATCGGCCCCATGCCGGGCCCGCCGCCGCCGTGCGGGATGCAGAATGTCTTGTGCAGGTTGAGGTGGCACGCGTCGGCCCCGATGTCGCCCGGCCGGCACAGCCCGACCTGGGCGTTCATGTTGGCGCCGTCCATGTAGACCTGGCCGCCGTGGTCGTGTACGATCCGGCAGACGCGACGCACGCCTTCTTCGAACACGCCGTGCGTCGAGGGGTACGTGATCATCAACGCGGCCAGCTTGTCGCGGTGCGCCGTGGCCTTGGCCTCGAGGTCGGCGATGTCGATGTTGCCGCGATCGTCGCAGGCCACGGGGACCACTGTCATCCCGGCCATGGCCGCGCTGGCCGGGTTGGTGCCGTGCGCCGACACCGGAATCAGGCAGACGTCGCGCCGACCGTCGCCGCGTGACTTGTGGTAGGCCCGGATGACCATCAGCCCGGCGTACTCGCCCTGCGAGCCGGCGTTCGGCTGGAGCGAGACCGCGGAAAACCCCGTCAGCTCCGCCATCTGGCTCTCGAGCTGCATGAAGAGTTCCGCATACCCGCGCGTCTGCTCGGCGGGCGCAAAGGGGTGGATGCGGCCGAACCCCTTCCAGGTCACCGGGATCATCTCCGCGGTGCCGTTGAGTTTCATCGTGCAGGAGCCCAGCGGGATCATCGAGTGGGCCAGCGAAAGGTCCCGCGCTTGCAGGCGATAGATGTAGCGCAGCATCTCGTGCTCGGAGCGGTAGCGGTTGAAGACTGCGTGGGTCAGATATGTGCCGGTTCTGGCCAGCGCCGGCGGGTAGCCGAAGTTCACCTGGCCGGCCAGGTCCGAGACTGTGAAAGGAACGGGCTGCCCCCCGGCGAAGATGTCGAAGAGCGTCTGGACCTCCGCGACCGTCGTGAGTTCGTCGAGGGAGATGCCGAGTGAGCCGTCGTCGAACCGCCTGAGGTTGATGCGACGGTCGTTGGCCGTTTGGAGGATGTGGCCGGCCGGCCGGCCGTTTGGCTGCACGCGAATCGTGTCGAAGAACGGGTCGTCGCCCACGCGGCATCCGAGCCGGCTCAGCCCTTCCGCGAGCGTGGCCGTCAGCCCATGGACGCGCTGGGCGATCCGCGTCAGCCCCTCGGGCCCGTGGTACACCGCGTACATGCCAGCCATGACGGCCAGCAGCACCTGCGCCGTGCAGATGTTGCTCGTCGCCTTGTCACGGCGAATGTGCTGTTCGCGCGTTTGCAGGGAGAGGCGGAAAGCGGGCTTCCCGGCGGCGTCGCGCGACACGCCGACGATGCGCCCCGGCATCTGGCGCTTGTACTTGTCCTTCGTCGAGAGGAACGCGGCATGCGGCCCCCCGAAGCCGAGCGGCACGCCGAAGCGCTGGCTCGACCCGACTGCGATGTCCGCGCCGAACGCCCCGGGCGGGCGCAGCAACGTGAGCGCAAGCAGATCGGTGGCGACTACTGCTAGCGCGCCGGCCGCATGGGCCCGCGCGATCACACCCGTGTAGTCGCGGAGGACGCCGTCCGTGGCGGGGTACTGCAACAGCATGCCAAAGAGGTCCATGCGCTGGAAGTCGATCGCCGCAGCCGGTCCGACGTGCACGGTAATCCCGAAGGGTTCGGCGCGCGTCTGCAGCACCGCGATGGTCTGAGGGTGGCAATCCTGCGCGACGAAAAACGCTTTCTTCTCGCCGTCCTGGACGCGCAGGCACATCATCATCGCTTCGGCCGCCGCCGTCCCTTCATCCAGCAACGACGCGTTGGCAAGCGGCAGGTCGGTCAGGTCGGCAACCATGGTCTGATAGTTCAGCAGCGCCTCCAGCCGCCCCTGTGCGATCTCCGCCTGGTAGGGCGTGTACTGCGTGTACCAGCCGGGGTTCTCCAGGATGTTGCGCTGAATGACGGGCGGGGTGATGCAGTCGGCGTAGCCCATGCCGATGAAGGAACGGAAGACCTGGTTCCGGTCGTGCAGGATGCGCAGTTTGGCGAGGGCGTCGTGTTCGCCCATGCTCGGATCAAGCGCCAGGGCCTTGCGCATCCGGATCTCTTCCGGCACGATTGCGTCGGCCAGGGCATCAAGCGACGGCAGGCCAAGGGTCGCCAGCATCTCTTGGACGTCGGCATCCGTCGGGCCGAGGTGCCGGTGGACGAACTGGTCGGTGGACGGGAAGGGCTGCATCAACAATGGCCGGCGAGCATACTCACGCCCGCAGAGTATCACGGCTGGATGTGTTTTCCAAGAGGGCGTCTTGTGCCCTGCTGGACGACTTCACCGCCGGCTTGACAGGGAACCCACCAGGGACGTCACGTCCCCTTTTTCACGCTCAGCCGGACCCGCCGGGCGAGCAGCCAGGCGAATATCAGCGTGCCGAACGGAAACGTGAGCGCGGCGCCCACCGTCCAGCGGCCGGCCTCGGCAAACAAGGACGCCGTCCGGTTGATGAGCAGGAGCAAAAAGAGATCGGCGATGAGCCCGGCGGCGAGCAGCGCAATCGAGACGGCGGGCATGACGTGATTGCCCCGCGTTGTCGCGAAGGCCCCGATCAGGGACGCCCCGAACATCAGCGCGGTGAAGATGGTCATGTACTCCAGATGGTCGGCGTGACGCGCGGCGAGCGGCAACGGAGCGCTGCTGACGCCAGCAGCGGCGCTCCACCCGCATTCAGGGCACTGCGGGTCGTCCGAGGCGATGAGGCGGCACTGGGGACAGATGCGCATACCAGTCTGTAGTATAGCCGACTTCATTGACCGTCTCGCGCGGACGGTGTACGCTACCGGCTCATGGAGGAAGGCGAGCGTGCCGACCCTGGACCCAAAAGAACGGCGCATCCAAAAGCTTGAGACAATCCTGAGCGTGGTCAAAGCCATGTCCACGGAACGAGACCTCGGTATCCTGCTCGAGAAAATCGTGGAGCATGCCCGCTCCGTCGTCGAGGCCACGCGCGGCAGTATTTTCCTGCTGGACAAAGGCAAGAACGAGTTGTGGAGCAAGGTGGCCCAGGGCACGCGTGAGATCCGATTCCCCGCCGACATAGGCATCGCCGGCCACGTCGCCCAGACCAAACAGCTGCTGAACATCCCTTATGCCTATGCGGACCCCCGCTTCAATCCTGCCGCTGATAAGGCGACCGGCTTCCATACCCGGAACATGCTCACGGTCCCGATGCTCTCGACCAAGGATGAAGTGGTTGGGGTGCTCCAGGTCCTGAATAAAAACCCCGGCGAGCATGAGGCCGAACTCGCACAGGGCTCTCCGGGCTCCCCCTTCGATGCCGAAGATGAAGAGATGCTGCTGGCGCTGGGCGGGCAAGCCGCCGCAGCCATCGAAAATGCGATCCTCTACGACGAGATCAACAAGCTCTTCGAGGGCTTCATCGCGGCCAGCGTCGTGGCCATCGAATCCCGCGATCCCACGACCTCCGGGCATTCGGGGCGCGTCGCGAACCTGACCTGCGGCCTCGCCGAGATCGTTGACGCGGTCGACACGGGGCCCTTCGCCGAGACCACCTTCGACTACGATCAGATGAAGGAGATTCGCTACGCCTCGCTGTTGCACGACTTCGGCAAAGTCGGTGTGCGGGAGAACGTGCTGGTCAAGGCCGAAAAACTCTATCCCGCCGAAATCACGGTCCTCCTGGCGCGTTTCGACTTCATCAAGCGGACGCTGGAGAAGGAGGCCCTGGAACGCAAGATCTCCATCTACCAGTTTTCGAACCCCGCAGAGACCGCCGACTTGCTCGCCCAAGTCGACGTGGACCTGGCCCTCAAGCTGGCGGAGACCGACGAGATCCTGGAGTTCCTGTTGGCCTGTAATGTTCCAACCGTGCTGGAAAAGGGCGGGTTCGAGCGCCTCAACGAGATCGCCGCGAAGAACTTCAACTCCTACGGGGGCACGCAGTCCTTTCTCACCACGTCCGAGTTGGTCAGCCTCTCCATCCCCAAGGGCAGCCTCACCAACGAGGACCGCCTGGAGATCGAGAGCCATGTCACACACACCTACCGCTTTCTGGCCACGATCCCGTGGACCAGCAAGCTACGGCGAATCCCGGAGATTGCCTACGGCCACCATGAGAAGCTGAACGGCAAGGGCTACCCGCGCGCGATCGGAGCGGCGGAGATTCCGGTGCAGACCCGCATGATGACCATCAGCGACATCTACGACGCGCTGACCGCCTCCGACCGTCCCTACAAGAAGGCCATGCCCGTCTCCAAGGCCCTCGACATTCTCGGCTACGAGGCCAAGGAGGGCAAGGCGGACAAGGCCCTGCTGGAGTTGTTCATCAACGCCAAGGTCTACGAGCGCACCATCCGGTCCTAGCGCGCTGTCACGTCTAGTGGCCATGTCAAACTAGGAACGGGGCGGCCCCTCTGACGGCAAGGGGGACGTAGGCGGGGACTTGGCCGCGAGGGCCTGACGGATCGCGGGTTCGTCGACCTGCAGGATCTCGGTGATGGAGAGGTTGGCGATGTCGCTGGTTTTGACGTTCCGCTCGGCGCCCTGGTCAAGCAAATCCACCACGCGGGAATAGGTCTTCGGAATCCAGACCTCGCCCCCGATTGTCTGTCTTCGAATCCCGTATACGATGTGGTCGTGCACGTCGTGGGGGAGGGTGCTGAGGAATTGCTTGGACACCCACAGCGAGCCGCCCCGTGCAAAACCGGACAGCCGGGCCGCGATATTGACGGTGTCTCCCAGTGCCGTGAATTCCGGGGTTGGGGTGGTCGGGATGTACCCGAACCACTCCCTGCCTTCATGCAACCCGACGTTCAGCACCAGGTCATTCGTCCAATGCTTTTTCCCTTTCCAGGCCGAATTGACGTTGACCATGCACTCCCGAATCGCCTGCGCGCAGAGCAGGGCCCGCACAGCGTGGTCCGACACGCTGTGCGGGCTTGGCCAGAAAGTAGCGGACCACGCCGTCGCCGACGTGCTTGCCCAGCGTGCCGTGGTGCTTGCGGAAGGGCTCCTCCAGTCGAGCCCAGATTTCCGTGATCAAGCCGAAGTACTCTTCAGGCGGAAGGTCCGCAGAGATTTTCACCGAGTTCTGCAGATCAGCGACCAGCACCGCCATCGAACACAGCGCAGGGAGCCGGTGCATCAACAGGTCGGTGATGACGTGCTGCCGCCCGGTCAGGAAATCCAGGATCGGTTCCATGTTCACGATCGCCGGAATCCAGATGACAAGAGTGCCTTCGCGGAAGATGGCAGCGACTCGATGATACCGCTCGGGCTGCGCCGGCCTGAAGCGGAGCGCTTCCTTCCGGTGATCAATGGGGGGCATCTTCGGGCCGTCCTCGGCAGGCCAGATCCGCGAGAGCCAGGTAACGCTGTCCGTGCCAAGCGGCGCCAGAAGCGGATTGTGCTTCGGGTTGGGAAGATCACCCTGAACCAGCGGCAAGTGGCTTTTGACGAACGCCTCAAAGTCGGTCACCAAGTCCCGCGTATTGGTGGTGAAGAGGAGTTTAAAGAAATGCCGGTCTTCGAGGCTGGGGATCTTCGTGATCGACCGGCCGAAGATCAGTTGCTCGGCGTTCTCGTTGATCCACTCGATGTCCCAGTTCCGATTCAACATGTACGCGGGGTAGCCGATTTGCGTGATGGACGCCGGGATGTCCATCCTGGACGCCCGCCGAGGCGGGATGCGGACCCCGGGTATCGGGACCACGCCCTGGTCCTTCAGAGCGAGCCGCAACACGATCGCATCGAGGCTATGCCCTTCGTCTTTGAGTTGTTGGATGGCCGTGAGGCGCTCCAGCACGGATGGGGGGAAATAGGACATTTTTCGGTAGCGGCGGCCGGAGGCACGGTCCCGGCACAGGTCGGGTGGGGGGATCAGGCCACGCCGGACGTAGTTATGTAGCGTGCCCCGCGAAAGACCGGCCCGCTGGCATACCTCATCGAGAGGCAGCGCATCCGGCGTCGCTTCAGCCAATCGTCCCACCAGCCCTCCTTGCACTCCGTTAAAGTGGAGAGAAGCCTTCGGTCAAGATCCGGCTTTTACACTAACCTAAAAGTGTAGAGTATATTTGTACAGTGTCAATATACTAAATATGTGGCATATTAGACACTTAGCTACTATATGCGGTGGTTCAGAGAGCCTTTCGTGGATCAGGATGAGCCAGCACCGCCCGTGCCTGCGCCCGGCGATAGCGATGGAGCGCCCGGCGAAATTGGGGATGCTTGCCCGCCAGGATCGCTGCGGCGAAGAGCGCGGCGTTGATCGCGCCGGCCTTGCCGATCGCCAACGTCCCTACGGGAACCCCCGCCGGCATCTGCACGATCGAGAGCAGGGAGTCCAGCCCCTTCAAGGCTTTCGACTCCATCGGGACGCCAAGGACGGGGAGGACCGTCTTCGCTGCCGTCACCCCGGCGAGATGGGCTGCGCCCCCGGCCGCCGCGATGATGACCTCCAGCCCGCGCCGCTCGGCTGATTCGGCGTACTCGAAGAGCTGGTCCGGCGTACGGTGGGCCGAGACCACGCGCACGTCACACGGCACGCCCAGCTTCTCCAGCGTCTCAACGGTATGGACCATCGTTTCCCAGTCTGCCTTGGAGCCCATAATCACGCCGACCAGCGGCTGCGTTGTTGTCTCCTTCGTGCGCGCGCTGGATCGAGGCGTGTTCCGCATGGGTGGTTTCCCTCCAAAGAAAAAATGTGGGGTGGGTAAGGGGTTTTGAACCCCCGACCTCCGGATCCACAATCCGGCGCTCTAACCAACTGAGCTATACCCACCACCAAGCGGACAATCGCTGCGGCTGAACGGTGTGGAACGCGATGAATCCTAGCAAACGCCACAGCCGCGCCGCAAGGGTGGCGCGGCTGTGACTTCTCATCACCCGCCGGATGTCCACGCACCCGCGATCTCCTCCTGGATGGCGCGGGCGACGGCGGCCGGGTCGGCGGCATCCCGAATGGGGCGCCCCACCACCAGGTAGTCCGCGCCGCCGGCGATGGCGCGTGCCGGGGTCGTCACCTGAATCTGATCGTGGTGCGCGGACCCAGTGGGGCGAATGCCGGGGACCACGATGAGCAACTTTGGGCCAAGCGCCTGGCGGATGATCGCCGTGTCGCCGCCCGAGGCCACCACGCCGTCGGCGCCGGCCGCCGCCGCCAGCCTGGCCCGCCGCAGGACCGTGTCGCGGATCGACTCGACGACGCCCGACTCCTGGAGGTCCGCGTCGCTGAAACTCGTCAGCACCGTCACCGCCATGATCTTCATCGGACTCCGGCCACGGCCCTCAACGGCGGCCCGCACGGTCTGGCCGGCGGCGTGGACCGTGAGGAACGTCGCGCCCAGCTCGGCGGCCGCCGCCGTGGCCCGCTTCACCGTCTCTCCAATGTCGAACAGCTTGAGATCAAGGAACACCCGCTTGTTCCGGGCCACGGCCCAGCGCACGATGTCGGGTCCGGCGGCCGTGAAGAGTTCCAGGCCGATCTTGACGACGCCCACAGCGTCTCCCACGCGGTCGAGTAGACGCCTGGCCTCCTCGGCCGACGGCACGTCCAGGGCAACGATCAAGCGCTCGCGGGGCTCACCCGGCGGCATCGGGCGTCCTTGACTTCGGCGCAAGGGCCATGGTAGCAATCATGCCTGTTTCACCCTGAGGATGGAGATTATGCCGGTCGTTCATAAGAGTGCCTTGAAAGCCGTCCGCCAGTCCGAGAAGCGTCGGGCGCGCAATCGCGCCGTGCAATCCGGCGTCAAACACGTCATCAAAAAATTGCAAACCGCCGTCGAGACCAAGAAGACCGACGAGACGGCGGCCCTGCTCCGCGACGCGGCGCGCGCCCTGCAACGCGCCGCCTCCAAGGGTGTGTTGCACCGGAATACCGCGTCGCGCAAGCTGTCCCGCCTCACCGCACAGGCGCGAAAGGGCGTGGCGCCGGCGTAGCCCTCGCCGCGCCGCGGCAGAGATTCAGGATCATCCGCTCCATCACGAGCCGGTCCTGCCCGCGTCCGCCGCCGCCTTTCAAGCGCGAATCGGCCTCCCGGAACTGCTCGAAGTCGCGGAGCATCTCCTCCGAGAACCACTTGAGTTTCCAGTCCTGCCGCCAGCCCCAGGCCAGGAAACCGAGCACCTTCAACGGCGGCTCGCCCGCGTCAAGGACCTTCCCCAGAAAACGCAACGAGCCGGCCCGCTCCTTGCGTCGCAACGCGTCGAGCAGGTTCCACACCGTGCCGCCCGTGTCCGCGCCCTGGATGGCCTCCACATCCGCCACCGCCACCGCCTTCCCCGGCGCCACATACGCCGCGAGCTTCTCCATCTCGCGCCGCAGCACGCCGAGGTCGCCGCTGCCGGCTTCCTGCAGCCGCGTCCGCGCGGGTTCGTCCAGACTCAGCCCCAGGTCCTCGGCCTGCTCCCGGAGCCAGAGCACGAGTGCCCGGGCGTCCGGCGAGGCGCAGTCCACCACTGTGGCGACCCCTTTCAGCGCCTTGAAGAACTTCAGCCGTTCGTCCACCTTTTTGGCGGCAAGCACGAGGCACGTCGTCTCCACCGGCGCATCCAGATAGGGCAGCAGCCGGTCTGCTTCTTTCGCCCGCAGGTCTCCGACCTCACGCACCACCACCAGGCGGCGCGCAGCGAACATGGGGAGGGTGCTGCAGAGCGTGAGGATCTCCGCCGCATCGGTCTCATCCCCGTACACCGCGTCGTAGTTGAAGGCCGCCACATTCGCCTCGTCGGCACCCATGACCACCGCGCGGATCGCCGCGAGGGCCTCGTCCCGGAGAAGTGGTTCAAAGGACAGCTCACGGCGGACCACTCGCCCGGTCAGAAAATAGATCGGCGCGACGCGACCGGCTGCCAGCTCGCGCTTGAGATCCGCAACCATCATCCCGTCTTCCCTAGCCATAATCTGGTCTCACCGGGCAGCGAGCGTGTCGATCACGCGCGAGACGATGTGCTCGGCCATCGCCTGGCAGGCTTCCTCGGTCGCCCGGTCCTGCCGTGAGCGGTTGGCGGCGAGGTCGCCGCTTACAAAGAACTCCGCCGAGGTGGTGTACGTCTGGCGCCAGAGCACTTTGTGGGCGTTCCGATCCTCGAAGGTCACCTCCACGGAGAGGTTCACGCGCTGCTCGTTGACCGAGCCCTGCCGGAACGACAGGGTCTGGAGACCATAGGACCGGACGGTCCCCTTGAGCACCAGTGGGGTGGCGCCGACATCATTGGCCAGCGTCAAGCCGTCGGCCTGCAGGAACTGCCGGCGGATGAACTCGGTGACCCGCTTGTCGAGAACGGGCTCGAACGTCTCGTTGAAGAAGACGGGGACCGCTAAGTGCACGCCCCGCAGCGCTCCGCCTTGGGCTGGCGTGAGCGTCGTGCCGAATTCGTAGCCGCAGCCGGCCGCCGCCAACGAGAGTGCTACAACGCAGGCCCACTTCGTCATGTGTCGCCCACCACGATGTTCACGAGGCGCTTGTCCACGTACACTTTTTTCTTGATCGCCTTGCCCGTGATCCATGCCGCCACTTTCGCGTCCTCAAGAGCCGCCTGGACCACCTGCTCCGCGCTCCATTCGGCCGGCACGGACAGCTTGCTCCGGACCTTCCCGTTCACCTGCACCGGGATCGTGAGCACCTCCTCCTGGAGAAGCGCTCCATCATACGCGGGCCAGCGCTCCCGTGCCAGACCGGTCGCGTGGCCGGTCGTGGCCCAGAGCTCTTCCGCAATGTGCGGGGCGAACGGCGAGAGCAGCAGGATGAGCGCGGCGATCGCGTCACGCCATGCACGGGGTTCATCGGCGTGACCTGCCGCGTTCGTCTCAGCCGTGAACTTGTACAGCCCATTGACAAATTCCATCAGTGCGGCAATGGCCGTGTTGAACTGAAAGTCCCGCTCGATGTCTTCCGTCACTTTTCTGATGGTCCGGTGCATGAGCCGACGAAGATCCTGCACGCGCTTGGCCGATTCGTTCCGGACGTCGCCAGAGAGCGCCTGCGGCTTCCCTGGCTGTGCGGTCTCGGCCGCGCCGCGCGCTACTCGCTCGTGCACCAGCCGCCACACGCGTCCCAGGAACCGGGCGGCGCCCTCCACGCCGGCGTCATTCCACTCCAGGTCCTTCTCCGGCGGAGCCGCAAAGAGCGAAAACAGCCGCGCCGTATCCGCGCCGTAGGTGGCAATCAGGCGCTCCGGGTCCACGACGTTCTTCCTGGACTTGGACATCTTCTCGACACGGCCCTTCTCGGCCGGCTTGCCGCATGTCCCGCAGCGCCGGCCGTCTTTGTCGCTCCCGGCCAGATCGTCCGGGAACAGCCAGCCATGCTCCTCGCACCGATACGTCTCCTTGCAGACCATGCCCTGCGTCAGCAGGCGCATGAACGGCTCGTCCGTCTTGATGAGTCCGAGATCCCGCACGGCCTTGGTAAAGAAGCGAGCATATAGCAAATGCAGCACCGCGTGCTCGATGCCGCCGATGTACTGGTCCACCGCCATCCAGTGGTCGGCCTTGGCCGGGTCGAGCGAGCGGGCGCCTTCGCGCGGGGAGCAATACCGGAGAAAATACCAGGAGGAGTCCACGAACGTGTCCATCGTATCCGTCTCGCGCCGCGCCGGGCCCTTGCACTTCGGACACGTCATAGTGAGAAACTGGTCCACCCGGGCCAGCGGCGACGATCCCTTGCCGGTGAACGGCACGTCCTTCGGCAGCATCACCGGGAGGTCAGCGTCCGGCACGGGTACCGTCCCGCAGGTCTTACAGTAGAGGATCGGGATGGGTGTGCCCCAATAGCGCTGGCGTGAGATGCCCCAGTCACGGAGGCGATACTTGACGGTGCGCGTGCCGAGTCCCTTGGCCTCGATGTCATCGGCGAGGGCCGCCTGTCCCTCGGTCACCGACAACCCGGAAAATTGCGCGCTGTTCATCAATGTGCCAATCGCGTCTTCATAGGCGGCCGACAGCGGCGCGTCCGGCGTGCCGGCGGGATGCTGAATGACGAGCCGGACGGGAATGCCGTACTTGGTCGCGAACTCGAAGTCGCGCTGATCGTGCGCGGGCACGGCCATGATCGCGCCGGTTCCATACTCGTACAAGACGAAGTTGGCCACCCAGATCGGAATCTTCGCCTGCGTCAAGGGATTGATCGCATAGGCGCCCGTGAAGACGCCGTCCTTCTCGCGGTCGGCGGCGGTCCGGACGGCGTTCTCTTGCCGGGACACCCGCGCCACGAAGTCCCGCACGGCCGCTGCTTCGGGACGCCCCGCGATCAGCCGTTCCACCAACGGCGATTCCGGCGCCAGGCTCATGAACGTCGCGCCGAAGATCGTGTCCTGCCTGGTGGTGAAGATGCGGATGGCCTGAAGGCCGGGCAGTGGCTCGGTGAGCGGGAAGTCCACCTCCACGCCGACGCTCTTGCCGATCCAGTTACGCTGCATCGTCAGCACACGAGCGGGCCAGGCAGGGAGACGCTCGCACCCCTTCAGCAGTTCCTCCGCGTACTGCGTGATCTTGAAGAACCACTGCTCGAGTTCCTTCTGGACCACCAGCGAATCGCAGCGCCAACAGCAGCCTTCCTCGACCTGCTCGTTGGCCAGCACCGTCTCGCAGCTCGGGCACCAGTTCACGGCGGAGCGCTTCTTGTAGGCCAGGCCCTTGTCGTAGAACCGAAGGAACAGCCACTGGTTCCATCGGTAATAGTCCGGCTCGCAGGTGGCAATCTCGCGTGACCAGTCGTAGGAGAGCCCCATGCGCTTGAGTTGATCGCGCATATAGGCGATGTTCTCCGTGGTCCAGGTCGCGGGATGGACGCCCTTCTCTATTGCCGCGTTCTCGGCCGGCAAGCCAAAGGCGTCCCACCCCATGGGATGCAGCACGTTGAAGCCCCGCATTCTTTTATAGCGCGCGATCACGTCGCCGATGGCGTAGTTGCGGACGTGACCCATGTGGATGCGGCCGGAGGGATAGGGGAACATCTCCAGACAGTAGTACTTGGGGCGAGCCGGGTCCTCGGTGACGCGAAACGTCTCCTGCTCGGCCCAGACCCGCTGCCATTTGGCCTCGATCGGTTGGTGATCGTACGCGCGCTCGTTCATCGGCGCGAATCTAACAGAGGTGGCCTCGGTTGTTTGGACAGAAGTTGCGTCTTCATAGGTGTAGCCATGCGGTTGTGTGCCTACGCTGTTTGGGGCAGTGCGGGCAGGTTATCAAAGTAGAACGCATCCGGCGCGTGGTCGTCAAGTCCCGAGAACAGAGATTAGGAGGTCGTCATTGCGAACCCTTCGACTGTCATTCTGAGCGAAGCGAAGCATCTCATTGGGACGCTCAGGACAGACTCCGCGAAGCAATCTCGCATTCGTACGCTAAGCTTGCCACGCACCCTATGGGTGCTCGCAAGGACAAATAAAGCATAGGTGTATGAACCCTATCGCTGTTCTTGGGACTATAACCGATGTTGCTGTTGCTGTTGCTGTTAGTGTAAAATATCACCGTCAGTATCATCATAGGCATGACGTTGCACCCCGAACGTCGCCACAGAGCACCAGGTGTTTGTTCGCGGAGAAACGAGACTTCTCACCGGGAGGATCAACATGACGAATCACACGAATCGTTGGAAGGTGACGACTATGGCGTTAGGTCTGATCGCCACTGTTGCTGTGATCACAGTGGCGACCGGCTGCAACACCATGGAAGGCGCCGGGAAAGATATAAAGAAGGGCGGCCAGAAACTTGAAGACGCTGCCGACAGACACAAGTGAGCCTGTTGCACAAACCATGAATCCGCTCAAAATGTCATTCTGAGCCCTTCGTCTGTCATTCTGAGCGAAGCGAAGAATCTTAGCCTCAGGATAAACTCCGCCGCGCAATCCGCGTGTTCTTCGTGTGTCCCGCAAACTCGGCCGGGGGCACCTTGCCGATCGAGAGGCTCGTTGATTTTTGGTTGACAGGGCGCAGAAAGAGCCGGTAAAAAGGATTAAGGGGAGAACAGATCATTGCCTGATGCATCACCACTGGAAGCCGAAGTCGCAAAACTCATCGTACACACGCTCTATCTGAAGATCGATCCCGCGCAGATTCAGCCGGAGCAGCCTCTCTTCGGGGAAGGTCTTGGCCTTGACTCGATTGATGCGCTTGAGCTGTCCCTGGTGATATCCCAATCCTATGGCTATCAGATCCGCTCAGATGATCCAGAGACTGTCGCCACATTCGCTTCACTCCGCTCGTTGTGCCAATCGATCGAGAAGAATCGGACGAAGTAACAGTATAGGGCTCCATGAACACCGCCGCGTTGCTTGGCTCCTACCACCCGGAGAACGCGCTGGCCTGGCAGGACGGCCGGCCAATTACTTACAGCCGCTTTCTTTCGGAGGTCGCCGCCCTAGCTGACCGGCTTCCTGAATCGCCGACCGTCATCAACCTGGCCGAGGATCGCTACCGGTTCCTGGTCGGGTTCGCTGCTGCATTGATCCGAGGGCAGACCACGCTGCTTCTCCCCAGCCGCGCGCCTCGCGCGTTGGCCCAGATCGCACGAGTCTATGGCAGCAGCTATTGCCTGGCAGATGGCCAGGAGACAGGTAAAGGACTTCCTGTCGTTCAGATTCCGGTGGGTGGGTGGAGTGCGGCTCCCAATCCGAAGGTTCCCCATATCCCTCTTGACCACCCGGCGGTGGTGGCCTTTACATCAGGCAGCACGGGCAGCCCTCGTCCACATCCCAAAACCTGGGGCTCCTTAGTCTCAATCGCCCGGAGTACAGGGGCCCGGCTTGGGCTCAAGGCTTCCGATCACGCAACCGTCGTGGCGACAGTGCCTCACCAGCACATGTACGGTCTCGAAGCGTCGATCATGCTCCCCATTCAACATGGGATGGCGTTTCATGTGGGACGGCCGCTCTTCCCCGAAGATGTGCGTGTAGCGTTGGCGGAAGTCCCATCGCCGCGCATGCTTGTGACCACCCCCTTGCACGTCATGGCCTGTGTCACAGCTCGCACGCCGCTGCCTCAAGTGGAGTTTATTCTCTCCGCGACCGCCCCGCTCTCGGTCTCCTCGGCAAAACAAGCCGAAACCTTGTTCGAAACCAGCGTGTATGAGGTGTACGGATTCACGGAGGCCGGCAGCCTTGCGACGAGACGAACTGTAGCCGGTGAAACCTGGCACGTGCTGGACGGCATCGCGCTACATCAGGAATCAGACCGGTATCTTCTGCAAGCCCCGTATTTGCCTGAGCCAATCCAGTTTCCTGATCTGGTTTCGCTGCAGGGGCCACATCGGTTTGTGCTGCATGGACGTGGCACGGATCTCGTCAATATCGGCGGGCATCGAGGTTCGTTGGCCGATCTGAACCACAAGCTGAGTGCGATCGAGGGTGTGCGGGATGGAACGTTCTTTCTCCCCGACGATACCGGAACCTCCGTCACGCGTCTGATGGCCTTCGTCGTTGCGCCTGGAAAATCCGTGGACCAAATTCTGTCGGCGCTTCGAGAAGTCATTGATCCGGCGTTTCTTCCCAGACCGCTGCACGTGGTTTCCAACCTTCCCCGCAACGCAACCGGCAAGCTTACGAGAGAGGCATTGCTCGGACTTATGCATGAACTTCATGGAAAGGATCGACATGGTGATTGAGCGGATTATCGCCCTCAACGAGGATCATCCGTCGCTGCCGGGGCACTTTCCAGGCCATCCCGTGATTCCCGGCGTTCTCCTGCTGGGAGAGGTCATGAACGTCATCCGTCAGGCCACCGGCCGGAACATCGAGTTCGTAGGCATGCCGTCGGCGAAGTTTCTGTCACCGCTGAACCCTGGAGAGCCTCTCACTATCAGATTGGACCAGCAGAGCGACGGCGCAACGGAGTTCACCTGCACGACTGGGTCTCGACTCATTATGCGTGGCTGCCTGCGTTACCGTATTGTCACCGATGCATCCACGGGTGATTCGTGAGTGTGGGGTGGTTGCGACAACGCGAACGCGGCAGCCGGATTATGCTGCGGTTCATGATGTGGATGGCGTTGTCCGTCGGACGTCCAGCCGCGCGCGCCTTGCTCTATCCAGTCTGCGTCTATTATCTGGTGTTTTCGAGACAGGCGCGTCGTGCCATCCGACCCTTCCTGACTCGAGCGCTGGGGCGCCCCATCGGCTGGCGTGATCTGTATAGGCAATATCATTGCTTCGCGTCGACGATCCTTGATCGCTTCTATCTGCTGGCCGGCCAATATAGACGCTTCGACATCGACATACGTGGGTCCGAATTGCTCAAGGAACGGTTGGCTCGGGGTCGGGGGTGTATTCTGTTGGGTTCGCACCTGGGGAGTTTTGAGATTGTGCGTGCCATCGGGCTGAGTCAGCCAGATCTCGAGATCAAAGTTCTGATGTACGAACAGAACGCTCCGATGATCCATAATCTCTTCCGCGACTTGAACCTTCCGGTCGCCGAGACGGTGATACAGGCCGGCTCGCCGGACACGATGTTGCGAGTCAAGGAATGCCTGGACCGTGGAGGAATAGTGGGAATTCTGGGGGATCGTTTCCTCAAACGGGATCAAACCACAGCCTGTAAGTTTTTCGGTACGCTGGCCGAATTCCCTGCCGGAACGATGCGGCTCTTGAACATCGCAAAGTCGCCGATGATGCTGTTCTTCGGGCTCTATCGCGGGGGGAACCGCTACGACGTACATTTTGAGTTGTTCGCCGAAGAGGTGACGATTGACCGCCAGCATCGAGACCGGGAGATTCAGCAATGGACCCAGCGCTATGCCGATCGTCTGGAACACTACTGCCGCCTGGCGGCCGACAACTGGTTCAACTTCTATGACTTTTGGGGTGAGCAACCGTAGTCCTCGCTCGAAACTGCGGGCTGTGTTCCTTGCCTGGACGATCGTGCTATGCCTGGCGCCGATGTCTCTGGCCGGGACTTCACCACAGACTGAACGCGAGGGAGAATCGTCCGGCTGGAACGCGGAACGGCTCATCGCGACCCTTTCCAAGAACCGGCAAGCGGAGGTGCGGTTTGAAGAGACCGCGTTTTCGAACCTGCTCACGGAACCGTTAAAGACTCAAGGCATCTTGCGCTTCACTCCCCCGGCGAGGCTTGAGAAACACGTGACCGCGCCGTATGACGAACGCTATTTGGTCGATGGCGATACGGTCCTCTTCGAGAGAAAGACGAAGGGTATTAACAGGACCCTTTCCTTGCAAGACTACCCTGCGCTCCAGGCATTTGTGGAGGCCTTTCGGTCGACTCTGGCCAATGATGTCGTCACCCTGAAGCGTTTCTATAGCGTGACGCTGCAGGGTGAGCCGCGACGATGGGTCCTGATTCTGCGTCCACTGGATACAGCCGCGCAGGAGCTGGTGGAGTCTATTCGATTCTCCGGGGAAGGGGAACAAGTGAGGGGCATTGAGATCCGGGCGCCGGATGGGGATCGGTCTGTCATGGTCATGACAGGAAGCGCAGAGTGACCAGAAAATCCTGGGTTACACTCCTGATCTGGTGCGCCGTGTTGGGGCTCGGAGCATGGTTCGTGGTGCAGCATACTCAGGTGCGGACCGACCTCTCGGCCTTTCTGCCGGAAGGCGCCACCCCAGCAGAACGCCTGTTACTTACTGAACTGCGAACAGGCGTGACCGGGCGGCTCATCCTGATGGCCTTGGAAGGACAGGATCCCGATCTGCTGGCAGGGGCCAGCAAACAGTTGGCGGCATGGATGCGTGAAAGTGGCGCGTTCCACTCTGTCGGCAATGGGGAGCACGCCTGGACGAAGGAGGAGACGGAACGTCTCTTTCAGTACCGGTATGTGCTCAGTCCAAGCGTGCCGGAGTCTCCGTTCAGTCGAGCCCATCTCCGCGACTCCCTTGAGCAGCGGCTCAGCGAACTGGCCTCCCCAGTCTCCTCTATGGTCAAGGGACTGATCCCGGCCGACCCCACCGGGGAGTTCATGACAATCCTTCAAACCTGGAACACGTGGACGGGGCCCACGAGACACCAAGGCGTGTGGTTCTCGTCGGACAGGCGGCGCGCGTTGCTTGTGGCGGAGACGAAAGCGGCCGGCTTTGAGATGGAGTCCCAGGAACGCATACAGGGGCAGACCAGAGACGCCTTCAGGCGGATCGCCGGAGCGCCGACCGGTGCGGCCTCCGTTCGTTTGGTGATGACGGGACCCAGCGTCATTGCCGTTGCGATGCAGCAGACCATCCAGGACGAGGCGTGGCGGTTGTCGGTGTGGGCGACGGTGCTGGTCACGACGTTTCTCCTGATCAGTTATGGATCCGTCTCCATTCTTGCGCTCAGTCTCGTGCCCTTGACGAGTGCGATCGTGGCGGGGATCGTCGCCGTGGATCTTGCGTTCGGATTCATTCACGGTATCACCTTGGCGTTTGGGATCACGTTGCTTGGCGTCGTGGACGATTATCCCATCCATCTGTTCAGCCATCTCACCAGGGAGACCCGGGCGCCGGCCGTCATGCAAGAGATCTGGCCGACAATGCGCCTGGGAGTCGTCGCGACGGCTCTTGGCTTCTCGGCATTACTCCTGAGCGGATTCCCCGGCCTGTCTCAACTGGGGCTGTTCGCGATGGTCGGCTTGTTCACGGCCGCAGGCGTGACCCGGTGGGTCCTGCCACACCTCGTCCCCGCGGGATTTCACGCGAGGCGCGAAGGGTTGCAGGTCGCGCGCTGGGCCGATACGCTGGCCAAAGCACGGCTCGTGGTGCCGCTGGTGGTGGGCCTTGCCATCGGCTCGTTCGTCTGGTCTGATACGCCGCTGTGGGAGCAGGACATGGCCAATCTGAGCCCGATCTCGACCGAGACCAAAGAGCGGGATCAAGCCCTTCGCAATGCATTGGGGGTGCCGGATGTGCGTGACCTCATCGTGGTGGAAGGCGCAAGCGAAGAGGAGGTCCTCACGCGGAGCGAGACGGTTGCGCTCGCGTTGGACACACTCGTGGCAAACGGGGCGCTTGGCGGGTACGACATCGCGGCTCGCTATCTGCCCAGTCGCAGGACGCAGCAGGCGCGCCAAGCGGCGTGGCCTGATCGCGAGACCTTGGAGCGGAATCTCACCTCGGCCCTGCAGGGCCTGCCGTTCAAGCCCAGCCTGTTTCAGCCGTTCCTGGACGCGGCAGGGAAAGCCAAGGCGCAGGAGCCGGTCGACAGCCGGACGTTCCGCGGGACGGCGCTGGGGCTCAAACTGGACTCACTGTTGTTCATGCGTGAGGGGCGCTGGGTCGCGGTCGTGCCGTTGCGTGGCGTCACTGACAGACAGACGTTCCGCGACCTGCTGAGTCGAGGGCGGGACCCCGAGGTCACGTATTTGGATCTCAAGGAAGAATCGAACCGAATGGTCGGCGCGTACCGGAACGAGACGCTGGGGCTCTTGGGATGGGGCGCCTTGTCTATCGGCCTCGTGCTGCTTGTCGGGCTCCGTGCTCCCCGCACGGTCCTGCGCGTGATGCTTCCCATCGTGAGCGCTATTGTGGTCGTCGCTGCCGCGCTCCATGCTGTAGGCGAACGGTTTTCGTTGTTCCACATCGCGTCCTTTCTGCTGGTCATCGGCCTCGGGTTGGACTATGCTTTGTTCTTTAACCGACGACAGGGGACCCTGGGGGAGCGGGGACGCACCGTCTATGGCCTGGTCGTGTGCAGCACGACCACGATCCTGGTATTCGGCGTCTTGGCTCTCTCACAGATCCCTGTGCTGCGGGCGATCGGCATGACCGCGGCGCTGGGATCGCTGGCCTGTCTGCTCTTCGCCGCGCTCTTGGCAGAGGATACACGCCATGCAGCCTGAGGCACGAGCGATGGCCCCGCTCATACTGAGCCACTATACGGTTGTCTCCGCGCTGGGGAAGGGCCTCGATGAAACCTATCGGGCCTTGCGAGATCGGCGTTCCGGGTTGCGGCCGTGCGACTTCGAGGATGTGGCGATCAACACCTGTATCGGCCGGGTCGAGGGATTGGAAGACGTGCCGGTCGGCAGTGGATCGAGAGCCAAGGAGCTGGCGCCGTTCGACTGCCGGAATAATCGGCTCGCGCTCCTCGGGCTCCAGCAGGACAGGTTCATGCAAGCTGCCAGTGAGGCCCGGGAGCGCTATGGCGCACACCGCGTGGCGGTGATCCTCGGTTCCAGCACGTCGGGCATCCTGGAGACGGAACATGCGTATCGCCACCGTGACCCAGCCACCGGTGCCTTGCCGGCGTCGTACCTGCCCCGCTACCGGTATACCCACAACATGTTTTCGGTGGCGCATTTCGTCCGCGCAAATCTGGATCTGAAGGGACCGGCGATGGTCATCTCCACGGCCTGCTCGTCCAGCGCCAAGGCGTTTGCGACGGCGGCACGATTCATTGAGGCCGGGTTCTGCGATGCGGCCGTGGTCGGTGGCGTGGATAGCCTGTGCCTCACGGTTTTATACGGATTCGCCTCGTTGGAGCTGTTGTCCAGCGGTCCCTGTCGTCCGTGCGACGAGGATCGCGATGGACTGACATTGGGTGAGGCGGCCGGATTTGCGCTGCTGGAAAAATCAGGACGCGCAGGGCATCCCGGAGCCGTGGCGTTGCTGGGCTACGGGGAGAGTTGCGACGGGTATCATATGTCGCATCCCCATCCGGAAGGGGCGGGGGCGATCGGAGCGATGCAAGGGGCGTTGCGGCGGAGCGGGCTTACCCCCGAAGATATTGACTACATCAATCTGCACGGAACCGCGACCAGGGCAAACGACGGCATCGAAGATAAAGCCGTCCACTCGGTGTTCGGTCCCTCGACCCCATGCAGCTCGACCAAAGGGTGGACGGGGCACACCTTGGGGGCCGCGGGGATCACGGAAGCGGTGATTGCCGCGCTCTGCCTCACGCGCAGCTTTGTTCCGGGGACGTTGAATACGACGCGAGTCGATTCCAGTTTGAGAAGTCACGTGCTGTTGGACAGTCAGGAACAGCCGGTTCGGCGGGTGTTGAGCAACATCTTCGGGTTCGGCGGCAATAACTGTAGCCTCATTCTAGGAACCGTCTGATGCGATTGTATGTAAACGGGATTGGAATTCTGGGACCGGGTCTGGGAGGTTGGTCGGAGTGCAGGTCAATCCTGGCAGGCCACGGCGCATATTGCGAAACGGCGCCGCCGGAGCCGAGCGCAAGCGTGCTTCCGCCGAACGAGCGCCGGCGCGGCAGCGACGTCGTGCGCTGGGCTGTGCATGTGGCGCAGGAAGCGATCGAGCAGGCCGAGACTGACCCTCAGACCCTCGCGACAGTGTTTGCCTGTTCGGGCGGTGAAATGGGCATTCTGAATCAGTTGTGTGCGACCCTCGCCATGCCAGAGCGGGTGGTGTCGCCGACCCTGTTTCATCAATCCGTCCACAATGCGGCAGCCGGCTATTGGAGCATTGCCACACGATGCCGACAGTCCTCGACGGCGCTTGCTTGTTATGACTGGTCCTTCGGGAGCGGCCTCTTGGAGGCGGCGGCCTATGTCTGCACGGAAGAGAAGACCGTCTTACTGGTGGCCTACGACCTTCCTCCTCCCGCTCCTCTCTACGCCGCGCTGCCCTTCGTCGCAGGGTTCGCGGCCGCGTTCGTGTTGGCGCCGACTCCCGCATCGCGCACCTTCGCGCAACTGGATCTCACGCTTTCCAATGACCTGTCCGAGAGGGCGACGCGCATGGAGGATGCACGGCTGGAGGTCCTTCGGACCGGGAACCCGGCCGCGCGATCGTTGCCCCTCATGACGGCCATCGCGAGAGGCTTGACCGCACCGGTCCTTCTTGAGTATCTAGAGGATCAGCACCTCGTGATCGATGTGGCGCCATGCCCAGCATAAGCAAAGCCCACCTTTGCCGATTGATTCCCCACCAGGGCGCCATGTGCCTCTTGGATATCGTCGAGCAGTGGGATGACACCGGCATTATGTGTACGACGGCGTCGCATCGTGACGCGACGAATCCTCTCCGCCGAGACAACCAATTGGAGGCGATCTGCGGACTGGAGTATGCGGCGCAGGCGATGGCGGTGCATGTCGGGCTTCTGCAGCAGGAGAATGAGCGTCGACTCGCCGTGGGATACCTGGGAGCAGTAAAGAATCTGACGCTTCGGGCCACTCGTCTGGACGACGTGAAGGGAGACTTGACGGTTCGGGCGACCCGCTTGGTCGGCGAGGTGGACAGCTTCATCTATGCCTTTCGAGTGTCGGCTGAGCGACAAGAGTTGCTGGATGGGCGCGCATCCATCTTCCTCAAATACCTCGACTCATAACTATGAAGCGAGCCTTGGTCACAGGCGGCAGCGGTCAAATCGGCGCCGCGATCTGCCGGCAATTGGCGCAGGAGCGCCTGCACGTCATCGTCCATGCGCATCGCCATCGCGCGTCGGCTGAAGACGTGACCAAGCAAATCATCGAGGCAGGAGGGTCAGCCGGCGTTGCCTGCTTCGATATCAGCGATGCCCAGGCCACCCAACGTGCCCTGGCTGAGATACTCGAAGCCGGTCCGATCCAGGTGCTCGTGAACAACGCAGGGATCCACGACGACGCCCCGATGGCTGACATGCGGACGGACCAATGGAGCCATGTGATCGCGGTCTCGCTGGGCGGCTTTTTCAATGTGACGCAGCCGCTGCTCCTTCCGATGATCGGCACGCGCTGGGGACGGATCATCACCATCTCGTCGATCTCGGCCGTGCTCGGCAATCGCGGCCAGACGAATTACGCGGCGGCCAAGGCGGGGCTCCACGGCGCCTGCAAATCCCTTGCGCGGGAGGTCGCCTCCCGTGGGGTGACCGTCAATGTGGTTGCGCCGGGCATGATCGAGTCGCGCATGGTCGAGCAGACCTTCAAACCAGAACAGATTGAGGCACTCGTGCCGATGAAACGGGCCGGCACGCCTCAAGAGGTTGCGTACCTGGTCGGATTTCTGGCCTCCGAGAGGGCGGGCTACATCTCCGGGCAGGTGATCGGAATCAATGGGGGGATGGCGTGAACGCCGGCTCACAGTCAGCGACCAACGCCCTGATCGGGTACTGGGTGGTGATTCCGGCGTATAACGAAGCCGCGACGATCCGGGAGGTGGCATCCCGGGTGCTTCGAGAGAGCACGAACGTGATCGTCGTGGACGATGGGTCTACCGATGGCACGGCAGAAGCCCTGGTTGGTTTGCCCGTGGCAGTGTTGCGAAATCCCACGAACTGTGGGAAGGCCGCCAGCCTGTGGCGTGGCTTTCAGCAGGCATTGGCTGCTGGAGCCTCTGGAGTCGTGACGCTGGACGGCGACGGCCAGCATGAGCCGGAAGACATTCCAAGATTGTTGGCTGAAGCGGCCGCCCATCCTCAACATGTGATCATCGGGGCACGCCGTCGAGATCAGCGACGCGCGGCATTCTGGCGCTATGGGGCGAATCGTGTGGCTGATTTCTGGATTTCCTGGGCCGCCGGCTATCCCTTTGACGATAGTCAGTCCGGCTTTCGTGTCTATCCCGTATCGCTGTTGAGTCGTGTGAAGATCAAACATGGAAAAGCCAGGAGCTTCGTCTTCGAAAGCGAAATTCTGATCGAGGCCACGCGCTTAGGGTATCGAAGTCTGCCGGTTCCCATTGAAGCCCTGCGCCGCCCTGGAGCGCGACCTAGTTATTTTCGGCCGGTGCTCGACATCGCCCGCATCACCCGTATGGTGGGGTGGAAACTCATTTCCAGGGGCATGTGCCCGATCGGACTCTACCGCTCGCTCTTTGGACGGGCCTCCTACCCGTCGAGGGGTGGTGACGGTGTTGAAGAGGTGCCGCCCGACGAATCATTGTCCGTAGGGCGACGAAACACGAACAGATAATTGTTGAACGGCGTCCCACCCCACATCGGGAAGAGTTCTTCGGTAAAGCCTCGCGCGCGGAACGGCTTCGCAATCGTCTCGCGCGTGGGAAAGTGGAGGGTACTCCCCTTGTGCCAGCGCAGAGCGCGCGCGAGGCGTTCCGCGACGTTGGTGAGTGTGAAACGGGTGCTGGAGTCGCGCGGGCATTGGCGAATGACCGCGACGCCGCCGGGCGCGATGCTTGCGGCGACCGTGTCCAGCAGTCGGCGCTGGTCGTCGTCGTTGATGTAGTGGAGGAGGTCAAGCATCACCAGGTGGCCCTGGAACTGGATCGGCGTCCGCGCGTCCTGATGGATGAAGCTCAGATTCTGGTGAGAGGCCTGGGCAATCTGCTGCGCCACCGCGATTCTGCCCGCATCCCAATCGACCCCGGTTATCCGCGACTGCAGGCCGCGTTGGCGCAAGTAATACGGTAGGATTCCTATACCGCAGCCGAGATCCAGAATCGGCAGACTCGATCCACGAAGGCGCTCGAAGACGACCCCATACATCGGATCGATGCGCAGTTTTCCGCGGACGTATCCCTTCAGCCAGGGCCCCCTGAATAGTGACGTGACGTGAACGCAGGCCGACTCGTGGTCCTGCGGAGCGGGCGTAGAAATAGAAGCCAGTTCCATAGAGGATTATGAGGTGCCGCCGGTTCGATGCCGCACTTCAGGTGCCGAACGAGTCCGCAAACAGGGCAGGGGAATATCCTCGATGCATCATGTGTTCGACAAATGCGTCAAGCAGGAAGAAGTTCTCCGGTCCCATGCCCTGCATATTCCATTTTGACATATTGCGTGGGAAGGATTGCCGATGCGCCTGCACGAATTCGTGGGGGTGGCAATAGAACACCAGCCGCGAAGACCGTCGGGAGATCCGGCGGACCATCCACTTCATCACCGGCAGGCCGAGCACCCGGAGCGTGGCCATGTTGATGGGGAACAGGAACGCTGAGGGGGCCATCTCAATGATCGAGCTGTGTCCCGGTACGCGCAGGTGGCTTGACGAGAGGCGATACGGCTCACTCGGGGCGCGAAAGTATTTCAAGTAATGCACTCGGCCGAAGCCGCAATCAAATCGCCGCGCTGGCACCGATGAATCGTAGCGGTATCCCTCGTCTTCGAGCGCGCGCAAGGTTGTTTCACTGATCCACAAGCTCGGGGCGCGGAAGACCACCGGGCGAACTCCTGAGGCTTTCTCCACGGCCTCCGTGGCCAGCCGGATCCATGCTCGCTGCTGGTCATACCCGGCCGAGCGGAAATCCTCGTCCTCCTCGAGGCCACCGTGCTCCCACCCATGCGTACCGAGTTCGTGCCCTCGACGCCGACATTCCCTGATCAGATCCGCATAGGTTTCCGCGAAACGCCCGGCAACAAAAATCGTGGCCTTGAGCGTCCATCGATCACAGAAATCCAGCAAGCCTTCCAACCCGACCTCGGAACCAGGGACCCAGTCCACATCGATGGTGAAGTGCCAGGGCGTGGGTGTGTGTGGACGCATGGATGTCGAGGCAGATTCATCCCGCCGCTCAGAGGGAATGGGGGATGGAGGTCGGTGATGACGCGGTCTTGAAGCTATCCGGCTGGGCATGCTGGGACGTCGCAGGTTGTCGGAGACGAACACGGGTCGGCGACACCGTCTGGCTCACATCAATGGTCTTCTCTTGACCCAGGATGCCCTCGATCTCCAGCAATAACTCGCTTCGGCACATCTCTCCTTGAAGGTACAGAACCTGAGTATGCAAAGGCAGTTGCTCCTTGAGGATGTCGCTGACCGTCGCGAAGTGTTCCGGGTGTCGAATATACACCTTGAAGAGGGCCTGCCCATACCCCTGTCCGCGAGTGACTCCGTGGAGCTGTTCCGTATGGGTGATCAGGGCATTCAGATTGCGGAGTATTTCCAGCGTCTGTTGATGAGGCGCGCCGATGTGCTCACTGACATGACCGACCACGCTCGCCGTGCCGGCGATGAGCAGGTGGGACCCGGAGACGGATGGACGCAGGGTGGCTCTCGCGAACGACGGGCTGCGCGGACCATAGACAGGAGGGTACTCGTACGCGCTCACCTGTCGAGGATTCTCGACGTGCGTTCCAGGCTCCCTGGCCGCCAGGAAGTTGATGTCAAGCGGGCCAGAGGTCGGCCCGACGGCGGTCCCCGCAGGCAGGGTTCGAGGGAAGTTCGAAAGGCCCTCAGCCAGGGCTTGGTGTCGGCCAACGCAAAAGCGCTGGTACCGTGTCAGCCCGTCGGATTCACGGTTGATGTGGGGGAAGTAATTCCACACCCGCAACAAATGAGGGTAGCCCAGGGCACGAGCCTGGATGAGCAGGCGTCGATAGGCGGTGTAGGTCACGAGGTCCAGCGGCGTGCCCGGGCGTTCTTCCAATTGTAACGCGCCAAAGAGGACCTCATCGTTCATTGCGAAGTGGATACCTTCGGCCTGGTGATAGGTGACCGGCAGTGTGCTCGTCCACACCTCGGCCAAGGGAGGCTCGTTGAATTGTGGCAGATCGAGGGAGACGACCGGGCAGGCACCAAAGCCGCGAGGCTGCCCGGGACCCCGGTCATAAAGGACGGCACCCAGGACGTTGGATGGCGAGGCATTCAGAAGGGTTTCTAGCCGAGATGTCTCCACGTGAGCGGTGTGGAGAGCATGGGTATTGGAGATTGGGTTACGTTGAGCGGACCTCACCGGTGGGGACCAGCCCTCCCGATCCACGACCCACCGGTTTGATTTCGCTTGGCTCACGCCGCCGATCTCCATGCCGATTCCCCATAAGAGGCACCTCTCCCTCACGGGTAGTGGTCCCCATGTGAGGTGCCCGTGAAACCTCAGAGCCCGCTCACTGTCCTTCTGCGCTAGGGCAGAATCGCATCTCCCGAGACGTCCACGGTCACCGGGGTGAAAATCAGTGTCAAGGGAGGAAGGAGGTACCACAATGTGAACTCGTTCGATTGCACGATTCTCACCTGCTTCGCACCGGCCTTCTTCGCCTCGTCGGTGAAGCTCTTGACGGTGTTCTGCAGGGTGGCGTCTCCCCAGAGCGGTTTGGTGATGAATAGATGGATCGCATAGTTCCTCGTGTTGATATGCGTCAGCTTGTCGCCGTCCATTCCTTTCAAGCCACTAAAATCCGTCGCTTTGCTGGATATTGAGCAGCCGGCCGCCGCTCCCATGACAAGCACGAGCATTACCATCACCATAGCGGAATGCCTCAACTGTCTCATAATGCCTCCTCCTTATCATCGGGCCGCGCGCATTACACACACGCCCATTTATGCCTCTCTTGAATTCCGAGTGGGTATTCTTGCACTCTCTGAAGATCACCTTGGAGGAACGACCATGAGCGCGAAGCTGTTTGAAGCGGCACTGGGGATCGTGGCACCGTGGGCGGTGAAG